>CEQP01148171.1_pt1 | contig 15732 bp, 12 predicted proteins | sample 356291 | NCBI WGS metagenome assembly CEQP01 (sample SAMEA2621221, study PRJEB7988) | marine metagenome | isolation source: saline water (ENVO:00002010), including | reverse complement strand
CCCCCCCCGTGCTTTTTAGCTCACTTTGTTTGTGCTCTCATTGTAAAAGCTCTTCTCTTTAAAAGCTCTATCTTTTGTTGCACTTTTCCGCTCCGCTTTTCTACTGCGCATTCGTCACCACCGACGAGCCCACGCTCTTGCCACCCGGCTTGGACTCTAGCAGCTGCCGCTCACGCGATTCCGCTGCCAGGATTTTGAGCATGAGCTCAGCACCGCCGCGATCCAGCTCCCGCTCGCCATTGTCCACGCGCACCAGGCGCGTCTCCGCCTGTGCCCGCAGCATCTGCAGCTGGCGAATCATCTGGTGACGACCCACGTTGTTGCTTGTCGAGTGGTAGCAGTAGTGCATCTGGATTTCCTTCCACGACCACTTGGGCACCACAACGCCCTCACGCTCGCACGGCTCCGCCACTTCGCGCTTGTAGGTCAAAGCCGCCATCTTCCAAAGGCTGTCTTCCGTCATCCGACCAATGTTGGTCTGAATGAAGCGCTCCACCGGTGCAATCCGCGTGGCAATTGCGCACCCAACGCACGCCACGCCCCGCACCGGAAAAGCCTCCTTGTACGCGTCACGCCGACGCTTTGACGACGTTTCCGAATGCCCGTCGTCCGACGGCCCGTACGGCCGCCCGCCTCCTCCGCCAAACGCTGCTTCTGCCATCATGTCGTCCGCCGAGCCTCGGGGACGGTGCGCAAAGCCGCCCTCACTTTCCTGCTCGCTGAACTCCGCTTCGTCGTAACCCTCGCCTTCGTTGCGCGGACCTCGGGGCGCCGCCTCGCGCCGCGCACGCGGCCGGACGCGCCGCAGATCGTCGTCCGAATCGTCTGAGTTGAGGTGCGAGTCGGCACCGTCCATTTCTGCGTTGGCACCAAGCTCCAGCGCCGTCAAACTGATGCGCTCATACCGCGGACGCTCAGCTCCATCTCCATTCTCAGAGCTCGAGCGGCCTCCCCGCCGTCCGCGACGATGCTGGTTCCAAGGATTCCGACCGCCGCGATTCCCGTGTACCATTGGCGAATCTTGGCGGCTATTCATCCACACCGGGTGGTCCGTCAGAGTCTGCGCCGGCACGCGGTCCGGCTGCACCGCTGGCGGCGCGTCTTCCATCTCGCTCGCCAGCGACGGCGAGAGCGCGGGCACGGCGGCGTCATCAAGCAAGGCCTCGTCGTCGGACATTCGAGTTGCACGCTTCTCCCCTCTCTTTCTAAAGAACAGTGCTCTCTCTTATCCCCAAATTAGCGAGCCACCCCGCACTTGTCTACTGCCCTCCCTCAACCCGAGGAGCTGCCGCCCCCAGCTGCCCCTGCAGGCTTTTTTGCCAGGACCGCCGTCTCCTTCTTTGTCTTCGCCACATTGGCCCGCCGCTGCTCCAAGTCCACGGCTTGCGACTCCGCTTCGGCTTTGCGCGCTTCTCCACCCACACGAATCGCCGTCTTCCGCTCCTGCAAATTCAGCTTCCGCTCCTCCCGCTCGTAGTCCTTGTTCTCGCACTGGCACGCCTTCTCCTCGTCCTTCTCCTTGATCGCCGATGCCACCGCCTTTTCAATCTGGTCTTTCGTTGCGCCTATCGCGTGCAACACCGCCGGCATGGCAATCTCCAGTGGCGCAAGCCCCGCCGCGTAAAGCTGAATCACTTCCTCTGTCGCGGCCAACGGCGCGGTCAGCAGCTCCAGCGTCATGTCGTCCGTGGAAGAGTCTTCCTGGTAGATGTCGCGGTAGGCCATTGTCAAGATCTGGTTGACGCTCTTTGCCAGCTGCGTCACGGTCGTGTTGAGCAAGGACATTTGCGACGTTGTCTTGGACGCAAATTTTCCTTGGAAGATGAGGTCGGCCGGCACCCCCAGCGCTGCACCGAATTGCTCGGTCGCCAGCCTCAACATTTGTTCCAGGTCCCCGCGCGCCTGCGGGCTCACACCGTTGGTGATAATCTCTTGGCCTTTAGGCAGCGTGAACAAACTCGGCGGCACTTCTGGCGGCACGTGCGTGCTCTTCCCCGCGGCAGCGCCCCCGCCTCCCGAAAAGCTGCTCAGGTTGTGGTCCACACCTCCGGCTTCGTTGCCCGCCTGACGCGTCTGCAGCTGGTTGATCCAACGGCAGAGCGCCTGCTGCATTGCCAGAGACTGCGCCTGTGCCGCGCTCTCGTCCCCGTCAGCCGACGATTGCACTTGACGCGACTCCGTGTCATAAAAAAGCGCCTGTGGATCCAGACCCGAGTTGGCCTTCGCTTCCCGCATCTGCGTAAAGATGCGCGGCCGCGCGTTCGTGATCTCCGCGGTCATCGCGAGCTCTGTGAGCGCCGCAACAAAGCTCCCAAGGTCAAACACCGACGCCATGGGGCTGTTGACGTTGCCCCCCGCGTCTGGGTGCTGACGCACCACCAGACGCATCTCGTCGTCAATCGTCGTAGCTTTGCCAGGCGCCGTGCCGTAGCAAAAGTAGTCTCTCTTGTAGCCGTTGCGCCCACCCATCACGTACGCAATTTCAAAGGTCCCCATCTGCGGCACCACCGGAATGTAGTTGGGCGACTCGCCACTCGGCTCGTTGGGCACGCCCGGGCCTGTCTTCCGCTTCTTCCGCTGCGTCAGCACCGAGTGCGTGTCCTCCTCGTAGCTCACCAGGCACAGCCCAAACTTGAGGAAGCTGTCAATCACGTCTTTCGCAAACGGCATCCACATTTCCTCAAGGTGCTGCTTGAACGCCGGCTTCAAATTCACATCTTCCCCGTTGCGCTTGAGCTGAATCCCACCGCCCAAAAGCTGGCCCTGAAGCACGGTACGCGCCGCCGCCACCGCAGGGTGCATGTGGTACAGGTTTTCAATGCTCCACATGAGCTTGGTGTTTAGACGCCGCTCTCCAGGATCGTTTGTGTGAATCCCCAGCGACGGGCCCAAAAGCGATGCGCCCGGCGCACCGCGAGGCGCCCGACGCTTTCCCCCGTTGCGGTTCTCGACCGACATGCCGACACCAGTGCTCCGCGCCGCCTTCTGCACTACTGTAACAGTCACCCTTCTTTCTTATCTCTTTAGCGCTACCGCCCGCCGTGCAACATTCTGCCATCTACTGCCCGCCCCCGCGGCAGCTGGCCGACACCTCCACGCTCTCGTCGAATGATGCTGCCGTCAACACGTTGACGTACAGCAAGGAGCCCAACAGGAGCTTGGCCGTGGCACTCAGGAAGCTATACCAGATTTCAGTTTTCCAGTAGTGGCGCGGCGGCACCCACTGGTACCAGATTTGCACAAACGTGAAGCAAGTAAACAGCGCCACCATGCCAAAGATGGCGTACGGCACAAAGTCGGGAATGCACTCGAAGAGGTCTTGGTCCTCCAGCTTGAGATCGTAAAGCTGGGTAAAGAAGTTGTTCAGAATGATCACCCACGCGCTGATGTACGGAAAGTAGCCCAACACGTGCGGAATCATGCGCCGCCGGTAGTTGACCCAACGGTCCGACCGCGCCTTTTGCTGCTTGAGCAGGTGGTTGCCCAGGTCGCCGGGCTTGTAGTGGGGGTCCACTTCGCGCGGGTCGCCCGCCCACCGCGAAAAGTCGTACTGCGAGTCGCTGAGCTTGGCCGGGCGCGAGTAGAGCTCCGTCAGCAGGCCGCACATCATGGTGATCCACATGCTCATAAAAATGAACGCAAGCGAATTTGCGTCCCGCAGTCCCGTCAGCAGCGCCAGCGACATTGCCATGACGCTGGCCGACACCGAGTATTCCACCCAGCGCCACCAACAAAACGCCAAGTCGAGCTGGCGCCAGTACAGCCACAGGAAGCGGTCAAAGAAGCCCATGATCAGCGCAAGCAAGTGAAAGAGCGCCGACAGCCCGAAGAAGGATGCCGCCAGGTAGTCTATGCGCACTGGCATTTCGTTGCTCACCAGCGACGCCGCGTACCCAGACGCCCCCGTGTTCGTCCAGACCACCTTCATGCGCCACACCTCCACATTCATCTCGCCGTCATTCTTCTCCCAGCCCGCGTACAAGCAGAGCACCGTAAACACCACGTGTGGCGCAAGGCACAGCAAATTAAACGTCCAGAGCCACTGTGCTCGCGTCATCAGAAAGCGATCCCCCTGCCACTGGCAACACCAGCAGCAAAGCAACCGCACCACGCGGTAAGGCTTGCACGGCGCCACGACCGCCGCTTTGAAGTCCACTGGCGCGTGCGTCCGGCGATCGTAGTGATCGACCCCCTCCACAATTCCCTTGTCAATCTCTCCCTGCACCGGATCGCTTGCGGGCCCCACACGACCCAGAATGCTCCACGGCCAGTAGTCGGGCTGGTTGGCGTCCATCAACCAGCTCTTTGTCGGCTGGCTGTTGCTGAGTGCTTCGGGCGGCAGGTCGGGGAACCGCATCGACACCACCCGCGCCGGCTCGCCCTCTCCCTCCTCGTCGCACTCCTCTTGCGGGCGGCGGTACCGCATCGACATGCCGCCCGCCAGAACCTCTCATCTCAAACCTGCAATTTTACACCTTATTCAGACTCAACTCATTTTTTGCTAACGCTAATTTCCACACCACCCCTGTTACCAGCAGCAGGTACAATCTTGAATACGCCTCGCGCACCCTCGTTCCCATGTCGGACGTTGCTGAGCCCAGTTCGAGCACGGCACCCAAGAAGCCCAAGAAGAAGAAGCAGCCGGACGATGAAATGGATCAGCTCGCCGAGGAACCGCCGAAGAAGAAGAAGAAGAAGGAGCGCACGCCCGACCCGGTCGAAGCCGAGGAGGAGGACGATCCCGATGCGGATGCCGCCGACGATGACGACGAAGATGAAGGCGAGGATGCCGAAACCGATCCGTCAAAGAAGAAGATGAAGCAGCGCGCCAGCCAACGCTGCCGCGGCTATCGCCGCAAGGCCAAGGAGGCTGGATTCACGCGTGCCGCCGGCGCAAACAGCGCACAGGGCAACGACATGACGGCCTCGCTTCTCTCTGCGGCCGACGCCAAGCGCCTCATGCGCTTCTACCCCGAAGTGCTCAACAAGAGTTCGTACGATGCCGACGAGGCTGCCGACCGCATGCGTCTCTCGGAAGAGTCCTGCCCCGCTCCCGCGGCGCGCGTTGCGCAGGCCTACATCGAGCCCGTCTTCCGCCACTTCATGTGCTCGTCGCTCATGCGCGCCGTGGACGAGGGCCGCGTTCGCGTCAACGCTCACCACATGTACTCGGCGCTTCGCGAGTTTGCATCGACGATGCGCTACACTGCTGTCTTGCCGCCCAAGGGTCTGGTGAAGCACGCGCTCGACCAGGGCGTCGACGACATGATGGCGCTCCCCGACGACGAAAAGCTCAAGGCCAAGGAACGCTCGGAAAATGCTCTTCTCGCCAGAAAGGCCAAGGACATGGAAAAGAAGGCGCTGCTCGAAAAGGAGCGCCGCAAGCAGCGCAAAGAAGAGCTTGCCGCAGAGCGCCAAGCCGAGAAGGAGCGCATGGCCCAGGAGGCTCAGGAGGCGTAACTGCAAGAGCCGCCCGCGCCAAGAGAATCGCGCACGCCTACACGCACCCAACATATCCTGTGTGAACCCAACCAAAAAATAGCTGAAGACTCTGCAATGAGCGTTCGCTTTCGTAACAGTGACATTGTATCCCTCCTCCAAGAAAAGGGTTCTCTCAGCGCTGACGAGGAGGTGGAAGAGACGGGCCTGGCTGTGCCGGCGCCGCTGCCCGGCCAGTCGTGCGATGTGGTGTTTGCTCTCTTCATGGAGCCTCTTGAGCGCCCCGATCCACGCTGGGGCTGGCCCGAGTATTTGATCGACGTGGCCATCCGCAAATTCCAACCCAGCCCGACGATGGTGCACTGCGAACTGCTCATTCCGCCGCTGCCGAGCGACGAGGGCAACAGGACGCAATTCGCCACCTATTACGGGCATCATTCGGCCTGGCAAAGCGATCATCTCGATGGCTTTGGGTACTACCTTGTGGAGCACGCTGCTCACTGGCGCGCGGTGCCCATCTTTGCGCACGATGCTGCCCACCGACTCAGAACCGAGGCCAACGGCGAACTTGGCGTCGACTACAGCCTCTCCCGGTACTGCACAAGCGCTTTTCCGCTGCGCGCGTTTTCAAGCTTCGTCCCCGTTGGCCGCCGCAAGCCTGCGCACTGCGCAACGCTGCTTTCACGCGTCTTGAAAAACGGCGTCCCCGAAAACTCGCCGCAACACTCGGCCGCCTGGTACGGTCCTTCGACGCTTTACTCGGAACTCTGCGACCGCGCTGCCGACTACGGAATGGCTCTTGCCGGCGGCGAACCTTCGCCGCTCATGCTCCCCAAACACACGGAAGAGTCCATTGACGCGTTGCTTCGTAAACCCATGACACACGACACGGTGCACAACGTCGGCGACGAAGGGTGCATGGACGCCGTCCGCGCGCTTACGCTACGTGTCACGGATGCTCTTGGTGCAGGAGACCTTGCCGCCCAGAGAATCACGCAAAAACAGCTGGCGACCGCTCTGCTTCGCTGGGTCATTTTACGCCAGCCGCTGCCCGGCATCCCAGCCACAGAACGCCCTAAGGTTGGAGAGCATCAAAATTACTTTCGAGCTTAAAAAAGTCTTCTCTTACTCAACACGGTTCACAGCCTAAATCCGAGCTTTGCCAAGTCCCCTGGCGTAGCTTCCATCTGCTGCATCATCTTGCCGAAATTGTAGCCCATGCTGGAAAGCGCCGGCGCCCGCACGCCAGCGTCGAGCAAGACCGACACTGGCACGCCCTCCAGCACGTGAACGCCCTGCGTTTGTTTCAGCACCGCCAGCGCCTCTGCTGGAGCGCCAGCGCACGCCTCCAGAAGCTCCTTGGTTGTCACACCAAGAATGTGCACCGCTTCCGACCCCGCCACGGCCACCGCTTCCGACGGCGTCGACACAAACGCGTCGAGCACTGCGCGCGCTCCAAACACCCCGCTTGCCTCAGTGCAAAATCCGCTGTCCACCAAGTGCAGCGCGTCAAATCCCAGCCGCCGCAACTGGCTCGCTTCCGCGACTCCATGCTTTTGCAGCCAGACTGGACCCAACCCCGCTGTCCGGAGATTGACTGCAGCCACTCCGTTGCGCGCCAACAGATCAAAACTCATCTCCTCTTCCGACAGGCACATGGCTTCTTCTGCCGACACTCCGGTACCGTGAAACAGCGCCAATCGCTGCCTCACCGTCAACTCTTCGCGTTGAGCCCGCCGCATCCTTGCAACTTTTTTCCCTTCTTACGCATGCGCTCTCTACTCGTAAAATAGCGATCCGTCGTCTCAAACCGCCTCCGCTCCGGCAGGCAACGACGCCAGCTCCCGCACTGGCGATGGCGGCCGCTCGTCCAAGCCCTGCGACGCATCCCCAAGCACTTCCTTCTGCCTCTTCACAGCGCGCTTCTGCTTCCGAAGCACACGGCGTTTTGCCATCTTCAGCAGACGCCGCTCCCGCTCGGCAGCCAGCTGTTCCCGAAGTCTCCCAACCACCGCGCGCACCTCTCCAATGTGCGCGTCCGTCGCTGCCGTCTTCCCCTTGATGTCCGCTTTGAACGACTCGCACCGCGCCGTGTGCTCCTCGAGCGCAACCACGTAAGATTCAAGTCGACGCTCTTCGTAGGTAATCCGCGACCGCGGCCGAATCAGCTCAAAGTGCGTTTGTGGCTCTCCGTCCGCACTCGAGTCGCTGCCCGATTCGTGCACCGTCGCCGCGCCCTGATACCACTCGTACCAAGACGTTGGCGACACCATCTCCCGAAGACGGGCCTTTTGGAAGACTTGCTTTGCCCGCTGCATCTCGCCCTGCTTGTTTTCTTTTTTGTCCGGCCCGCTCTCCACGCGCGCCTTAGCGCTACCCGTTCCACTCGCTCACCTCGCCACGAACGCTATTTCCCATCTTCCGAGCACTTTCACACCCGGCAACGTGTGGTCTTCCGGCTCAATCTGTGAAGGGTTGACCGCAACGCAATGTATCAAATTCTTGGGTTTGACGGCCGCATTTACCGCATTCCATCGTCTCTGGTCGAAATCCACGCTCAGGGGGACTACGACATCTCGACCAGCAATTGGCTTGACATGCAATGCAACTTTTTGCAATTTGGCTCGTCTGTCTTCCTTCGCCACCTCGCGTTTGACTTGAAAAAGCTTGTGGTGCTCAAAATGCATCACTACTGTTATTGGTTTGTTTTAGCATCCATCGACGTTTTGGGAGAAGCCAGCTGTCCCGATCAACTTCTCTGGCAGGTGAACTACGCAACCGCAATGAAAACGTATCACGAGCTGGGATTCCAAGGTTATACACACGTGCAGCAGGGCCGCAACGCTCAAATCTACCTCAACTGCAAGCCGACCTATGGCGTCTTCCACCCGGAAGAGTTCCGCGAACTTTGCGTCGAACAGCTCACCGACGAAGCTTTTGCCGAATTGGAGCAATACCACCCTGCAAGGCACAATGCGCTCCTTCGCACGATGACCACAATGCGGTCCATTGGCCCTCTGCATCCGAGCAATTTCAACTATCTTCATCCAAAACCGTGCAACATGGCGCGCCCAGAAGATTTGCAGCACCGCTCCGCAAGCTGGTTTGGAAAGCTCCCCGAGGAATTGCAGCAACACATCTTTGTGTCTGCCGGCCGATCGCTCCTCGTTTCCGGCCACGGGCATCACAACCTTTACCGCTTGACACTGCTCCGCTGCGTTTGTCGCACTTGGCGTGACTGGATGGATGAGGAGTGCATCACCGTGCTTTCAGATCTTGCGCGTCTCAAAGATCGAGCTTACGCCACGTGTTTGTGGCAAGACATTCTGGAGGCTCGTGACTTCTCGCTGGAGCACTCCATTTGCACGCACCTCGTTGCTTCTACCTACCTTGACGGTTCTCCAGTGCAGTTTTCATTTCCCATGTACATGCTTCTTCGCGCCAATGCAATCCGAGACCCGCTCGACATGTTTCACCCCGACGTTGGCGGAATGCAAAGCTTTTGGAAAGAACGAATTCGGTTGGCAGGCTTAGCGCAACCAGGCTACTTTCCCAACGCAAACCATTCTTTCACCAGGCTGCGCGCTCGCAACCAGGACATGCCAATTCAAAGCACTGTCAGGTTACGCGCCAAGAAACGACTTGCAGCACTGCCTCTTTTGCTGACCAATGATGCCCAATAAGCTCATTTTTTTGAGCAAACAAAGGAACACGCAAAGCGCCTACAGCCTGCCCGAGCGCATGCAAGTCCACCACGTCTACAAGTTTCCTCTCGCAGCGTCCACCGACGCGGTGCTTGCCGACAAGGACCGGCTTCGATGGGAAGTTCGATGGGTCTGCTCCCGCTCGCTGCAAGACCGTCTGCCTACATGGTGGCTGCAGCCCGTTCCGCGACTTTCAATCACGCGCGGCGCTCTCGTTTGGATTTCCACCCTCGGATTGCTCTTCGTAATCCTTGTGGTCATCGTCATTGCCGCCGCCGTCGGTGCGAGCGATGCTCTTTCCTGCGCGTGCCCTGCCACGAGCTCCAGAACCGGCAAGCAACTTTGCAACTGCCCCTTCAACGATCAGTGCAACACGAACCCCGCATGCTACAACCCTGGAGGCGGCCACATCCCAGGACAGTGCCCCCATGATTGCCATTTTGGCTAAAGAGTTTTAAGCATTTTTTCCTTCTACAGTCGTTTCGCGTGCGCATACTGCTTCAAGAGCCATCGGCGGTGGCAGCCAACCGCTAACCCTTGCACCAAAAACAACACAACTCCGCACAAGAGAAGCCACCGTGACACCCCCGGCGGCTTGGGCGCGCGCTCCGCCACAGCCTGCGCTTCTGTCGCCCACACCAACACCATCTCCTGCGCCTGCTCCACCTTCTCCCATCGCCACCACGTCCAGTTGGTGCCAACTCCCATCGTCGTCATTGTGCTCACCGTGCTCTCCGCCCACGCCGCCGCCCCGCGCCGCAGGTTGAGCTCCTCCAACGTGTCGGTCACTTCCACAAATCGTGCGGGCATCGTGTCGCCGGCGTCGTCCGGCCTGCTGTCTCAATCGTGTCCTTGCGCCAACGCAAAAAAATGCAAGACGAGATGCAAACCGATTTGCCGCCCGACGAGCCGTCGCTGCTCCTCCGACTCCCCGAAGACCTGTTGCTCTCCATAGCGACGCACGAGGACATGGAGGGCGAGTGGACTTACCTCGCGCTCGTCTGCAAAGCTTTTTGGAGATTCGAGCAACAGCAGCGGTTCAAACGTCCCTGGTACGACCGGTACTTTCGACGCGTGTACAAATCCACCGTCTGTCGCTCGCTTTCTCGCTTCAACTGGGCTCTGTCCGAAAAGCTGCACTGGGAAGCACCCTGCAGGGACAGCCCCGTCGTGCGGTGGAATTGGATTGGCCACATGTACCCTTCCCTGTCGCGTCCCCAGCTTTCTCAGATGTTTGACTGGTACCCAACTGCCGACGAAACAGGAAACAACCGTTCTTCGATTGGCGGCGTGCCTCAAGTCAAAATGCAAAAGTTGCACGCTCTCACTATCACGGGCCAGCAAGAGTTGGTTGTAAGCTTTGCGCTCTCCGATCCAAGCATTTCGCGATGGCATTCTCCTCCTCCTCCTCCTCCGGCCCAGATGCGTTGTGGAAAAGTAGGCCGCGATCTCTACACCGAATGCCAAAGGTTGAAGGTGCAAAGACACACGAGCATACACTCTAACATGAAGTGCGAGTGCGGACACTTTCTCCCCGAGGGCCATGTCAGACGCGTCTACTTGGAGCAAATGGAGGGGCAGTGCACAAGTTTGTGGGGTTTGCTCCCTACTGCCAGCGCGTCTCTCTGCATCAACACGTTCAAACTTGTTTGCGAATTCCTTCGACAAGCTCGCAAAGCCATGCATAAATTTTCTGCTCGGGAGATTGATTTCTCGATACGATTTTCCTCTAATATATGGTCCCTCCTGGATTCGTGGTACACTTCTTTTCTGGACCACAGGACATTTCACGATGTTGGGTGTGGCGTGTGCACGCTTTTTGCAAGCTGCGTTTCCGAGGCCATCTTGCAGCATGACAGTGATGCCGTGCACAACTTTTTGGTCGACTTGCGTGATTTTTTTGTGGAGTGCTTGCCAACGAAGCCTCTTGAAGGCCGCGCTTTTCTTGAGCCTGTTGACGGCTACCGTATCCAAGAATGGACTCGTGCTTCTGGAATCCTCACTCGGCGCACGATGGATTACATTTTGATCACCTCAATTCTTGCCAACGTGCGCTGCTTGCAAACCGGCTCGCTCTTGGAGTTTGCAGTTGCCGCTGCGCGCGCTCTTGGGTTCACGCACTACCATCAAATTTTTTCCATCATCGTCGAGGATTCCGAAGTTGATCAGTCGGAAATTCCTTGCGTCTCCTGGCCGGTGGATGTTTTGGGAGAGTCGAAGCGCATCGACTGGCACTACCTTCCGTCAGGAAAAAAGTGGTCTCAGGTTACCAACTTGGAACAAATGAATTTTGGAATTTTTAGGCCTTCTTGCGTTGGAACTTACGAAGTTCTGCGCCGCGAAATGGGGCCGCTTGGGTTTTTTGCGATCCCCGCGCCGAAAATGGATCCAACGACGCCGCTTACCGGAGTCTTGGCTGAAATTGGGGTGGACGCGTTGCTCGATCCATTTCGCGGAGCCTTTCTTCAAGATACGTACCCTCATCTTCAACACCACGTCTTCTTTCGAGAACGTCGTTCGTGCGAGGCTTCCTTTGCCGTGTGCGCGCTCACATGGACCAATTCGGTCTTTAAACGGTTTCCTCTCAGGAAGAAGGAAAGTTTGCCTTCCGACTTCTCTTCCAAGGAAAATCAATCTCGGCAAAAACAAATCATTCCTCTGGTTTCAGTGCTCATGCGCGATGTTCTCATCGACGCCGCCCTCGACGGAAGCTTTTCAGACAACCTGTACACTCTTTTCAACCCTTGCCTTGCCGCCTACCCTCTTGCCGTCTACCATGCCGTGGTGGAGGCGAGAGAGTCTGTGGCAGCGCTTGACCACGCGGAAGCTTCCATCGAGCTTGAGAGTGCGCTGCAATCTTTTTTCCTCCACGAGCTGCTGCTGCATCTTCTTCTTGCCCGCCACACTGCGGAGGCCGAGCACATCCTTGCACCGCACTCTGACGACGGGTTTGGTTACGATGTGTGGCTCCGCAGCCTCAGCTCCCGGAAGGCGATCGAAATGGCCATTGCCGCTTACGGCACGCGCAATCTTGCCTTGTTGTTTCGACGTTCGAGCACTACGCCTCCAGGCATCCACTGTTGCCTTACCGCGCTCCACATGCGCAACATGGATGTGCTTGCCGTGCTTCTCGACGCGGATCTTCTTTCGCACACGGATGACTCCATGGGCGACATTGCACTTTGTCGCGACCAAGTGCTCCGCGCTGTCCTCGACACCCAAGATCCGGATGTCATTTTTGCAGCTCTTTTGCACGGCTGCTTTCCATGGCACTCCGAACTGCGCTCCGTGGCGGAAGCCCTGGCTGCCGATGCCTCACCCGAGCAAAAGTCCTTGCCGCGCGCCACCACTGCTCCGCCACAGGCCTTTTGCGACTTTCTGAAGATAGCACAAGTTGCATTTCTTCACCGCGATCCGTCCGATTACGAGCCACCGCATCCAAAGGGCGAGGACGATGACAATGCCCACACGTCAATTTGGCTGCCGCTATCTGAATAACCCTGCTACTCATTCTTTAAAAATAGAGCTTTTTAAGCATGCCGTCGCGCAAGGACTCTTCACAAGCCTCAGGAGACACGCCAGAGGGCGAAGTTCATACACCCAGCCCTCAGTCGTCGCCGTCTCAGGATACACATTCTGTCAGCTCTCGCTCCAGCTCCGGAAGCTCTGCAGAGTGCCGCAACGTGGTTTCCGATGCAGCACGCCTTGCGGACCGCGTCTACCGCAAGCTCGATTCTCCCGTGGAGGAGGCCCTGCCCATGGCCTTTCACCGCGCCGCTGTCAACACGATGCTGATGCTTCGCGACGTCCTGATGAACCTCACGCAGGCCGCTCGACCGGAGAGCCGGATGGCACTCCTGTGCGCCGGCGTCAAAGCGCACCGACGCGCGCAGCTGCGGCTCGACGACGAGGCGACCCTCGAACAGCTTGCTACCACCATTCCGCTCCTGTTTGTTCTCGTGGTCATGAGCCACGGACCCAAACCAAAACCCTCTCGCTCTGCGTCCTCCTCCCCTGTTCGCAACCAAGTGCCCGACGAGCTGGGCGGGCCTCTCGACATGGAGGCCATCGACGACGATTCGCAAAGTCCCGGCAACGATTCTGCAGAGCCGGCTGCAAAGCGCCCAAAAACAGCCGAAGCACCCCCAGAGCCCGAACCTGAAACTGAACTTTCCGTCGAAGCAAAGCTCATCAATGCCTGGCAAGAACGCTGCCTCACGGAACAGCTTGCGTCCGCGCCCGACAGCGACCTCACCCCAGAATCTGTTTGCCGCTCCGTGCTCATCGAAGCGCGCAACCACGGCCAGACTTGGGATTTTGAAGTGCTTCGCAAGATGGCCGCTTCGTTTTTCCAGTGCTCGTCACAGACCATGCAGCACCAGATGCTTCAGCGTGCTGCGGCCGCTCCCGACGCTTCTTCCGAAGGCTTTCTCACCCTCGAAACCGTCGGCTTTCTCAAGCAAGCCAACGAGCAGCGCCTGGAGCGCCTCGCTGCCATTGCCAACATTGCCGAGTCGGAAGCTGGCCAACAAGTGATGCGAGACATGATTCTCAGCTTCACCCTACCAAACCGCGTCGTTGGCGTGCGACGCACGGCTCTCATCAAGGGCACGGTCCAGCAGGAAGCCACTGCAAATTATCCCGTCATCGTCAACGATGCCCACGACGCCGCCATGCGCGGCGCCGACTGGGAGTGGGAACACAGCACAATAGAATTGCACAAGATGTCGACGCTCTTGGCCGGCCTCGCCATCATGCTCGCAAGCAAAACGCAAGACGCGGTCCGCAAAGAAGACGCCTTCTCCGGCCGCGTCGGTCTTCCCTTTTTGGAAACAAAGCCTCCTGCCCAAGGGCTTCGCTGCATCGCCCTCATTCCAAGCAAAAACGAGTGGATTGTCTACGCGCTCAACAAGAAGAACAAGCCCAAAATTCAATTTCGCAAACCCGGCTTTGAAGGCTTTTGCCAGAGCGTCCTCCTGTTCACCGCCGCGGAAAAGGGCTTGTAACATTCTAAGATTAGATTAAAAATCGCATTCTTAAAGTTTGCCCCCCCTCAGTAATACCGTGTGTAGTCCCGCACCGACTCTTTGCACAATGGACACCAGCCCAATGTTGTTTTCACCTCGATGGCACAGGACTCGCAAAAGCGATGTCCGCACTTGCCAAAGACTGTGGGGTACAGGACGCAGTTCACCCGCTCTTCCATGCACCACGGACACTCTTCCGAACGAGGAATTTCCGACGCATCCGCCGCTTGCGCGGGCAAAGCCCCCAACCCCCGACCGCGACCTCCACGCCCACGTCCGCCCCGGCCTGGTCCCGTCTGACCGCGCCCCCCACGACCGCCGTCCACCGCAGCCTGCTGCTGCGACTCAGCAATCGCCCGTTGCACCTGCAGCGCCTCCTGCTCCGCCAAAGAGCGACGAAGCGCTTCCTCCGTGTCGCGCTCACACTGCTTCTCCTCCTCGGTCGCCGAGGCCACCGCTTTCCGCCGCTTGCCTTTTTTCTTTGCGGATTGCACCGGTCTCTCTACCGCCGCCGCACTCGCACTGCCTTGCAACTCTTGCGCGTGCTGCGCGCTCGACCCTGCCTGCTCCAACGGGGCGGTGCCACCGTCCACCGGAGCAATCTGCGCCGTTGCAGCTGGCGTTGGCGCGTACCGCTTCAACAGGTCCTTCAACTGCAACTTCATTGCATGCATCCGGTTCTTCAAGTCTGGACGAAGCGGAAAGACCACCATCGAGCGACTTCGCTGGTCCAAGCCGCTGCACTTGTTGTAGTCGGCGTTGCAGCTCTGAACCAGAAGTTTTAGCGCCTCGTCCAACTCTGTCTTCGTCGTCGCATGCTCCACGATAGAAGCCGCTCGGTCCATTGCATTCTCCAATGCCGTGCAAGCGGCGCTGCGTACCGCTTGCTCCTTCTCCACCTGCTTCTCCTCCTTCTTCCGTTTCTGCTCCGCCTTCTCCAACCCCTTTTGCTGTTGCGCCGCCGCTCGCTCTCGACCGTCCGCCTTTTCACGATCCCGCTTTGCCTGTTCGTCTCTCGCTCGGCGCTGTTCAGGCGTCAGCTCTGCTGCAACAACCTCCTTCGCAACGCGCTCCGCATCCTTCTTTCTCGTAGCAAGCCACTCCTCCACGCGCTTGTCCATCTCCTCCAAAAAAGCCGCGGTCATACGCTTCACCAAACGAATTTCGTCCTTCTCGCCCATGCCACTATTCAAAGCAAGGTAAGACTCTGCTTTGTCCCAACCCGCGCGCATCTGCCGCACCACTTCTTGCTGAAACGCCTCCCGCAGCATGGTGGAGTTTCGCACACTCATAAACAGTATGATCAAGCAGCGATGCGATCCGTGAACAATGCACTGAGCCACCATTGCGCCCATGCTGTTTGCAAACGCATTGCAAACGTCTTCATACTCACAATGCGCTGCACACGACTTTCCGGTGCTTCCGAAACAATTGCAACCCACAAAAATTTCCACGGTCGCAGACTCGTATCCCACGTACGTTCCGTCACGGTTCACTCCCAAAATCCACCCCAAAAGCTGCGCAGAGTCAAAATACAGTGCAAATTCGATCACCTCTGTGAT
>CEQP01157451.1_pt1 | contig 15793 bp, 16 predicted proteins | sample 356291 | NCBI WGS metagenome assembly CEQP01 (sample SAMEA2621221, study PRJEB7988) | marine metagenome | isolation source: saline water (ENVO:00002010), including | reverse complement strand
ATTAGAAATTCGAGTACCATTCTTTGATAAAGCGTTTTTAAATTACTATATGAGCCTTAATCCCGAACTTAAAATAATTCGAAATGGAATGGAAAAATATTTATTACGAAAGACATATGAAAAAGAACTTCCTGAAGAAATTGTTTGGAGAAGGAAAGATGGTTTTTCTGATGGTGTTTCTTCTATGAATAAACCTTGGTACGAAATCATTAATCAATATGCAATACAAAATAAATATTTAAATGAAAAAGATATGTATGAAAAAATATTTAATAAATATTATGGTAGATGTAAAAACATAATACCTTACAATTGGATGCCTCGGTGGACAAACAACATTGGAGATAATCCTTCCGGAAGATTAATCAAACAATAATCTATTTTTTTTTTAAGCAATTAATTTTTTCTAAAAATAAATTAAAAAAACACAAAAAATTGACTATATTAAATGAATAAAAGTTTTTCTGTTAATATTACTATGGATAACACTAAGGAAGTACATGAAGAAGGTATTCACCACCATCCATCTCCCGAAGCCCCTTCTCCTGCTCCAGTACCATCACATAACCCATCCTCAGAAACAAATTATCAAGATACAATGTTAGGAGGAGTACGTGCTCTACCATGTTCTCCCGATGAATATCGTCGATCTGTGGTCGTTGAAGCCGAAGAATTAGGGAAAGGTGTCAAGAATATCGTTGAGAATATTATAAACTTTCAGAAAAATGAAATCAAATGTGAAATGGATGGAGAATCATCGATAAATATTTCTTTCATTGATCATGAGAATATGATAAAATATTCTAAAAAAATAAGTAATGATGCTCAAGATAAAGATTGGAATGATAATAAAAAATATTTTCACGAAGATTTTACAATGTTCTATAATGTACTTAAAACAACATTTAATCATTCCGATGAAGATATGCGTTGGAATAGAATAGAAAAAACAGATTCATATCTTGTAATAGAAATACATAATAATGATCGATTATTTGGATTTCATTTTAATATTACACTCCTGAGAGAAGAAGGTAAAATAAACAATCTTGAAAGAAATCAGAATGAACTTAAGGAAGAAATTCATGAACAACGTATGATGCTTGAAGGATTAGAGGATAAGGTGAATACATTAACTGAAATTATAAATTGGAGCTTATCAAGGTATCGATATGGAGATGAAGGAGAATTAGAATGGTTAGAGTTTAAAAGAAACAATGGATGGAGTATTTAAACGATCCCTCCTTCTTAAGGAGATAGGAAGTAATTCATCTCTTTATCCAACCTGTATAAATTTGACCTTAATTTTATGATTAATAATTAATAAACAATGGGGGAATACATTGATTGGAGTGCAAGAGATTGTGATGCAGAATGTGCTGCTCAAGTTATACAATCTTCACAAGATGTTGCTCAATCAGCACAAGAAGCAGCTAATTCTGCTGCAGAAGCAACAATTGCTTTAGAATCTATTAATGATCGAGTAAACGAAATACAAGAATTATCTGAAAATACGGAGGGTCAGGTAATACAACTTCGTATCGATATATTCCACCTTTCAGATGAAATTGAGCTCTTAAGATTATCAATTAATGATTCAATGGTACCAACGATTGATGAGAGCATATTATTAATGATTCTCATTATCCTTGGAGCGATTACATTATGTTTATCTTTATGTTTGGGTGTAATATGTTATACAAGTTATATAGAAACAAAACATAAAAATCGAGTGAATATTATTCCTCAAAAAAAAAAGAAAAAAGAAAAACGAAAGATCTTTTTTAAATAATAAAAAATTTGATACTTAGTTACGATAAAAATCAATATTTATAAAAATGAATCATAAACAAACTCTCGCAAGATTTATTGTTCGAACAGCGTATAAAGGGTATAATAATGGATTCCCACCATGTAATATGGATATCTGTATGTGCATGATTAATCTTAATATCAAGGATTCATATAATGATAGAATACATTATAATAATTGTTATAATAGGAATAATCTAAATACTAAAGTATTTGTCGATCATATACATAAGACTTTTGTATGTTCGTCTGATGAAGTAATTTAATCGCCCTTCTTTGACACATTATTTTTGGATTTCGAATAATCGTATTAAGTACTGTATTCCAACATTGAATATAATTTTTATCGTTTGTAAATTGTATTTTTTTATTTCTCAATTCATTGATAAACTGACCATACGTAACACGATACATATTTAAAAACTTATCATTAATTTCATTATTCATTAATATCTGTGAATATTTTTTTGAAATTAACCAAGCCTCCTTAACCATTCGATTCCTTTTCATTTCATTTTCCCGATTATAATACATTATCAAATATATATTACATAAAGGTATCCCCTTAAGTAATACATATTATGGAATTATTCGATCAGACAATACCTTATTTAATAACACCTATATTAGGAATGTTGAAAAACTATATAAAATATAAACAAATTAATGGATATACTTTCTGCCGAACTCCTCTTTTATATTTATTGATAAACATCGTTTTCCAAAGAAATACACTATGGAAGACGTTAATATATGAACGATGGTTCTTTTTTATATATAAGATAATATTATCGATTTATCGTAATGATTACCAGACTAGGAAAGAAAAATATATAAAGAAATATAATATAAATTATAATGAATAATGGAAAAAATCAAGAAGTTATATTCAAATGATTTGAATTATAAAAATATATTATTTATAACAATTAATCATCTACTTGCTCTATATAGTTTCTATTATATAAATGATTATTATACATTGGTTGAAGTACTATTACATTATCAATTATGTGGTTTAGGAGTTACATCTGGATTACATCGTTTATGGTCACATCGTTCTTATGAAGCAAGGGATTTTAGTCGATTCCTAATAATGTTATTAGTATTAATGGCAAATCAAGGCTCAATTTATCATTGGGTTCGTGACCACCGCCTTCATCATAAATATTCTGATACGAATTTAGATCCACATAATATTAATCGCGGGTTCTTTTTTTCCCATATAGGTTGGTTATTAACTAAAAAGACAAAAGAAGTTATTGAAGAAGGAAAAAAGGTGGATTGTTCTGATCTATTTAATGATTGGATAGTTGTTCTAAATAATTTATTATGGCCGTATGGGGATTTATTGATGTGTTATTTTATTCCGGGTTTATATGGATATTACAGATATGGTTCTTTTATCAAGGGGTTTTTATTATTCGGGTGTTTAAGATGGGTCATATTATCACATGCAACCTGGTCCGTAAATTCCTTTGCCCATAAATATGGCCATAAAACATTTAGGAATATTAATGCTAGAGATAATAAATATGTGGCGATTGTTTCCATCGGTGAAGGATGGCATAATTGGCATCACACGTATCCATATGATTATGCTACTTCTGACGAAGGTATTTTCTTGAAATGGAATCCAACAAAATTATTTATTGATATACTCGGAATATTCGGTCAAACATATAATCATAAACGGAAAATATTAAAATAATAGTAATAAATATAGTATGTCTCAATTAGGTGGTAAATTAAATGAAATATATCGTGAAGGCCAAGGTTATTATAAGGACATGAGAACTAAAAAAGGTATGGAAGGGCAATCCCGTCCATATTTATTTTCAATAGGTACGGATGAATATGGTAATGATATCGATATTAATGAAAGAATAAAATATTTTAGAGAAGGAATGGATAAATACAGGAAATATTTTGTAGATAAAAATTATGTTAATCAACTCTTTAATGAAAAATATAATAAAGACGGAAGTCATAAAACAGAAGGAATTGATATTGCATATTTCGAGAATTATACAAGAACACAGGAAAAACATGCTATGAAAACAGAGGGGAGGACATTATTATTTATACCATTTATGATACATTTTAGTTCTATACCTTGGAAAGAAAGTAATGAACATGTTACCCTTGAAATTGGGGAAAGTATTATAAAACCATATTTTAATTCACGGAAAGATTGTCCAAAGCCCTTCAATAAAGTACAATATGGGTTCTATACAACACGAAGAAAAGGCCGAATTATTAAAAATTTAGGATTTTTTAGAAGCAATTCTAAAAAAGATATTGATTGTCTTACAAATGCTGATAAGAGAGATTTAATTCGTGCTTTTATTTATTCTATGAAAGATTATAATCAAGTGAAATCATTCAATGAAATTAGTCATTGGGGAATACCGAATCCCGATAGTCCAACAGAGAGTAAAATCCTTTTAAGTGACGAACTGAAAGATGAAGCGGCACGTTCAGGTATGATATCTTCAAAATTAATGGATATTGATAATTATAGTATTGATGATTTTAAGGACGAATTACGGACATATTTTGAAGGAGACCACCCTTCTAGACTACAGGAAATATATAAAGATGTTAATTTAAAAATAAATACCCCTTCTTTAATTACACCTAAAAAAGTAAAAGAAACTATCAAAAAAATTAGAACCGAAGTATATGAAGAAGGTGAACGATTAAAAACTCAAGAAAAAGAAAGTTTAAAGGAAGGAACAACTGATGAAGGATTATTAGATCAATTTACTTCATTAAGCATTGGGGATGATTCAAGAAGTGTATTACCTATTTCCTCTAAAGAAGTATATCCAGCAGATATATCGGAAGATATTGTACGAGAGAAATACCTCCCACCATATCTAAGAGGGTCAGAGAAGACAACTTCTTTCCCTCAAGGAATGGAAACTTCTTACCCCTCTCAAATAATGGCCCCTTCTCAAAAGATAAATCCTTCTTCTAGATCTACATCATATAAATTAACTAAAAAGAGAGAAAGGTAATATTAGAATATCAAATAAAAATATTAATTTATATAAATGGATAAAAGGAAAAAGAATCGTGTTATTCAGAAAAAAAAAAGAAAACTTTTAAAAGATTTGAGAGGTAGATATTCAAAAGGAAGCCGGGGTCGCCCACAAAATCGTTATTCAAAAGGAAGCAGCGGTCGTCCACAAAATCGTTATTCAAAAGGAAGCCGGGGTCGTCCACAAAATCGTTATTCAAAAGGAAGCAGGGGTCGTCCACAAAATCGTTATTCAAAAGGAAAACGAGGTGGTGTTAGAAAAGAGGGATTTCAGAATCGTAAGGTATATAAAAGACCATTACTTAATGGTCGTATAGTATTATTATTGTTTCTTATGTACTTATTAATTGAAAAATCCAATATTTAAAGATTTAATAATAAATATTATAAAATGGATCTCCACCTTATTAGAGAAATATATGAATCACTTATAAAAAAATATGAAAATGAAATCCAGACATGTAAGAGTACCTTATTTATATATTTTGAACATCCTGTAGGTATTGGAGATCATTCAAATCATATTTCTGAAATGGACAATCTAATATCTAATATGGCTTCTGCAAATGATAAATTAAATATGATAAAAGCTGTATTTAAGGAGAGATATAGTAAACTTTAATTACTAAATAAAAATCTATCGATGGTTGTCCGTACACCAAATAGACGATGGAGTAATATGCCTATTAAAAACAGATATAGAAGTATCTTCAGATACTTTTTCTTGGGATAAAACAATTTTTGTATAAAGAAGGCACCGATAAAAGTAAAAATAACATCTATATATGCTATATTAAATATTCGATAAGAATGAATCCCTACATTTGGTTTACCAAATAATTTATTTACATACTTTTTCATATGATTAAAAACATTTTGATACATACATTTTCCCTCTTCCATTACTATTAGTAATATAATTTATTCTAAATGAATCTAAGAAAAGATAACTGATGAGAGGTCCATCAATTGTTGTTTAACCTTTATTTCTTCTTCTGTTAAAGAAGTGTAATTATAACATTGAATAATCATTTTAATTGTTAGAGCATCATCTATATCATTTACCCAGTAATCTGACCAACGATAAAACTGATTAATATCTGAAAAGAATGTTCTAACTAATTTTTTTATATTATTTTCTTCTGGCGAAATAATTTGGATGAGTTGTTGATAAACCATGGGAATATTTTCTTTATTTAAGAAAAGGTAATCCATTGAATCTTCTGTGCCTTTATCCATCGTTTCTTTAAAATAGAGATAATGAAACCCTTCTTGAGGTACCCATTGTTTCCCTTTTTTATTCTTAACTGGAGTAAGCTTTTTTTTACCTTTACTATCAATATCAGTTGATTGAATGATTTCAAATTGAAGCGTTTTTTTATAGAATATATCAGGATTAAAATGATAATTAATAATATTTAGAAATGAAAGCATATCCGAAAGATAACTATAATAAGATGCCCCCTCGGATGATTTTCTCATTTTCTGAACCATATCTGGCGTAATAGAAGATGAGTCGAGGAATTGAGTAAATAATTTTGATTCCATTGGAACCTCTTTCATTTCCTGACTATCAAGAACATTAATCGTACCATCTTCATTCATTTTTATCGAACGAAGGCGGTCATCCCTATGAAATGCTGTAACTACGACTGGTTGACCTGTTATCCTTTTATATTCCTTTAAGAGATGACTCCAATTTCCACAAACAATATTATTTGTTTGTTGATCATATTTAAAACGGAAGTTAGAGGCTACATCCCCTGATCCACATGCAACAGGATATGCTGGTAAATAGAGTTGTGCCATGGTATCTATCCCCCAATGACAATCCTTACTTTTTTCTTGATGTGTTCGGAATGCATTCTTAGTTAAGGCCGCAGCGACATCAAATACTGAATGTTTTGTATGGTCTGCAGAACAGATTATAGAATCAAAATTAAAACGTTTCTCCATTATGTAGTTTTATTTACAAAAAAAAATAATTTAAAATCAAATTTTAATAAAGGAACTAATACGAGATATCATATATAATACTTAGTATTATTAATAAAATTGTGAAGACAACAACATTTTCAAAGTATTTATTATATTGAACTAATTCCTTAATCATATAATTTGATACTAGGTGATAACCACTATTTTCATAATACTCCCTAACACCAACACCAGATATAATTGCTACTTTGAAAATATTATTATCATATGAAATTCTTTCTGCCATTTGAATCAATCTTTTTCCAAAACCAATATGTTGAATATGATTCTTATCTTTACTATTATGATTTAATGTTGTACCATAAACATGTAATTCCCTAATTAAACTACAATCATCTAATTCCTTATAGATTAGATCATCATTTGAATGATTAATACGAAGCCTTAAAAATCCATAGAGTATCTTTTGATCGGGACTTTCAAAACTAATAAAATATTCTGTTGCATTCACAGCATTATATTCCCGAATAAATAATTCTGCCTGATGGACATTTTCAATACGATGTTTAACTTCTCTACAACGAATACATTGACAATTAATATCCGACCTCTTAAGAAGTTTTTGTCTTAGATTTACATTTTCATTACCTCCAATTATATTAATATTAGGTATATCTCTAATAATTCTATTTAGTCTCATCCAAGGAAATATATTATTTTTTGCAAATGCAATCACTTTAATAAGGTCGTCTTCATTTTCTGAGTAAGGTTTATATTTCCCTTCATTATACCAATCTTTTATTTTTGTCCAATCAACAACTGAACAAGGGTATATTTTTAGTTGATCCGCTTGTAATTCTGGATGTTTTAGGTCATATTTAAAGTAATTATGTTCAATAGTCGTTATACTATTTACACCAAATATCTTTTGAAACATATCGATATCTTTTTCAATTGAACTTCCTGGAAGATCGGGCATCAAATGCCAATCAACTTTACCTCCATTATGTTTCCAGAGATAATTTCCATAGATGATATCTTTAATTGAACATCCCCTTTCAATATAATGAAGGACGTCTTCATGAATATGTTGTACACCTAACTGGAGTCTTGTTACATTAAATTCCCTTAATCTTTTAATCTGTTTAATATTTATATAGTCCGGGCGAGTCTCAAGTGTTAAACCTATAATTCTTTTCTTTGTATATTGAGCATATTCAATTTCCTTTTTTAGTGATAGTTTATTACCCATACGATATGTAAGTGTATTTATTGAATAGTAAATATCGCGAATAAACTCTTTTTGATAATCGAAAGGATAATTATCCCATGTTCCCCCAAGAACAAGGATTTCGATTTTATCTACTTCATGACCACAGCTTTCGAGGGCATCTGCACGATCATATATCTGTAAGACAGGGTCAAAATGATTACGATTTGCTCTAAGTACGGCTGGTTCAGTTGATAAGTAACTCCTCGGTTGTTCACCCTTTATACCAATGATCATATCATTGACATTGAAATAATGAGAAACATTTTTTAGGAATTGAATAGAAAATGAATTATCTGTAAAGTTTTCACATTGATTGACATCGTGCATAATACCATTATGTATAATATATGATAGCAGTCTTATAAGTTTAATATCATCTTCTGTAGTTACATCGATTTGATTCAAAGTATTATTTATATTAATGACTTTTAATTTTAATCTAATTTCTGGCTCATTTGGACAATATGAACAATTATGACCACAACTGAATGATTGTTTCACTCTTTCTCCATTTGAGTTCGTATATTCTGGCGTCGGACTAGTAAGTATTGTTATCACTGTAACACCTGATGCAGATCTCCCTTTCTTTTTAATAGTATATTGCATAAATAAATCATGTGGTAGAATCTCATTTGATTGAAGTAATTTTTGATATGTTTTCCTTAAAAGAGGTTTATTTGGTGATAATTTATATTTTTTTTTAAGTGTAGTAATTATTTCCTTATAATCATCTTCTTCTTTAAAACCGGAATTAACAAGATCTTTAACAAAATCGTTAATCTTTGTGTCATGTATAATATCTTCAATATCATTTCCTTCCATAGTAAGAATGTAATATCTAATTTTACACAAAGGTAAAAACTTAAATCAAATTTAATATAGTATTATATTATATGGTGTTTGAGGACTTTAATAAAGAAAACTATGGTGCACTTTCCCCAGCGTGCCTATTATGTGATATGGAAGAAGTAGTATCTAGTGGATATGATAGTATGGCCGCCCAGGCCGGCGTCGAAGTGGGCCTCTGTAAACACGGATATGGTGGTAAATTAAAAAAAAAATATGATAAAACACTATGTGAGGGAATTGGAGAAAGATGTTGTAATGATGTAATAAAATACAACGCAGATGGAGAATGTATTGTCAATGAAGTTGTTGAGGATTTGATGACAGATATGCAAGAGAAGTGGGAAGAAGACAAAGAGGAGGCTGAATCGAGGGGCGAGACACCTCCCCCAGACCTTGAATGGAATGATAGACTAACTATAATATCAGCAAAATGTGCTGAAGCGGGTAATCAGAGACATTGTGAGGGTAAGCTCGAAAGTAATCCTGAACAATCCAATTTTATGAAAGATAATTGTGAATGGTCCACTGGTCTGGGGGACGATGCTATCTCTGTGCTGGAAGATTCTCTCAATACAGGAGGGGAAGTTGTTACACAAAGTCCAGTATGTATTGGAAATACGGAAGAATGTATTTGTCCGGAAGAAGATAGTCCTTCTGAAGTAACTATGTATGGTTCAGCTAGATTATCCCCTGAAGAACTTAAAACATTACCTCAGGCCGGAGACGACTTGGGAGACTGGTGGGAACGGAATTGGGCCGAACATGAACCAAGTCCTATTAGTTTAACGGAACTTCCTATGGAGCTTCTGGACGACTTTATCGCAGGCCCAAATCCTGAAGACTACTATGTTCAAGAAGATGGTCAGCATAGGAAGAAAATTGATCAAGATATAGAAGCATGTATTGCCACTAAAGAATGTATAAGGCAGAAAACCGGGATAACCTCCGGCGAACAACAATACATGAATGAAGCCCCCGATTGTAAAGGGATAATTGGATGGTCGCCATGTACATCATTATGTGAAAAGAAAGAAGATCGTGTATGGTTTAGTTGTCCTGTACCATGTAATCCATCTGGTGAATGTAAAGAACCAGATGAGAGCATAGATACAGGATGTAAAAATGTTTTTTCATCCCCTCCTCGTGATGATTCCCAAACATGGGAAGAACAATGTTTAGAAGCTGGATGTGAATACATTGAACCCCAAAAAGAATGGAGTGGTAATTGTGCAAATTGGCATCAAAGTAGAGATGGAGGAAATACATATTATAGTTGGAATGATGCGGTTCAAAAAATGAAATTAATTAATCCTGGAAGTGGAGAACCAATTCATCCACAATTTAGAACTGAACCAGTGGATTGTAAACCAATCCATATTGGAAAAGATGGTTCAATGACATGCAATGATAGCTATGGTTGGGGTAATAATTGTTTAGGAATAAAAGAAGGTCTTTCCTGTGCATTTGGATTAACTACAATCTCAGATGCAAAAGTAAATAATCAATTATATTGTGGAGAACATGGCCGTTGTCGCCTTAGAGATAATGGAGTACCATTTTGTGATTGTTATCCTGGATGGTATGGTAAAAATTGTACTTGTTCTGATATGATGGATGATGCTGGCCCTGAGGAAGTTGTCATTCCTGATGATTTTTATATAAGAGGGGGGGCCTTAAAGGATGTCTATACAGAAATAGCAACCGGGTCTAAAGCATTAAAATGTCTATATAATGAATTAGGTATAGATGATCCGAAGAAAACTTTAGCGAAAAAGATATATGAATGTATTGATCCAAAACACGGCCCTATAGAATATGGAGGAGATGCAAAGGGGGCTTGTTGTTCAGAGGAAAACCTTAAATCATATATTAATGAATTAAAGTGTTATAAACCCTATTGTAATGATAGTAATGATAATTTTAATTGTCCAGGAAATACATGTATTAGTATTGTCCCAAAAGATATAGATGAAGAAATAAGGACCGCCGAAAGGATACAAGAAACCATTTCTGAATCGTGTGATATAGATGGACGTAGATATATGGATGAATTACTTTGTAGTAAAACAGAATATTTTGAACACCCATATTGTATTAATTTCCGTGAAATTGGTATCGGTTTAATCGATGGTCCTCCTCCACCATCACGGCAGGCAATGCCAATAACCCCTTCCGAATCCTTAGATTCAGAAATACCCATCCAGCCTTCTTCCCCAAAAAATAATGATAGAATTATTGTTACAATTATAGCATGCGGGATCTTAATGATAATTGGAATATTCCAATTCAGGAGGCATATTAAAATTAAACAGCTTAGATAAATAATATATATTTATTAATTATAAATAAAAAGAATGAAAGTATATGAATACCCAAATAGGGAAGAATTAGATAGTGAAAGTAGTTCTTCATCAAGTGAAGAAGATAGTTCTTCTGAAGAGGAAAATGAAATATATTATCCAGATGATGAAATAAATAATAAACAATATATTCAAAAAATGATTATAATACTATTTTTATTTATAGTAGTCCATAGATTAAATTATTAAATTTAAATATAGATATAATTTATAATGGGTGCCAATAATTCGAGTCAGAGTATGTCAACAACAAATGAAGCAATAAGTAATACATTAATGGCAGTATCAAATGAACTTGAGACCACCTTCGAATCAATGCAAGAATCAGACATAAGATTTGAGATGAATATGGGTAATATCGTGGCGAGCGGAGATTGTCAATTTTCCCTTAATGCGACTCAAAATGTAGATTTGGATGTGCAGTCTGTATTTCACGCACAAGATAACTTATCAAATCAACAAAGGGAGACATTTGAAAGTGATGTCATAAATGCTCAGGTTGCGGAAACAAATCAACAAAATAAAGGCCTCAACCTTTTTCAATTTAACGATGCGGATGTTCAGCAGGACATCCAGAATACTATTGAGAATAATTCAACTTCAATAATTGAAAATAGTAAAAAAACAAGTGGGATAACAACAAGGTCGGACACTATAGGAATGTACATTGAGACCGGGGATATCACCTGCTCCGGCGGGGCGAACATGATGCTGAACCTTAGTCAAGATGTAGCTATATCTATACTAACCGAACAAATATCAGAAACAATTATAGATGTTGTTCAAACATCCGATTATATGGCAAAAGTCTCAAATGCTCAAAGATCAGAAATAACACAAGCTAATTCAGGACTCGACCCTATGGCCTCCCTAGCCGCCTCCGCCATGCCCTTAATTATTAGTCTGGTGGCGGGGCTGGGTGGAATAACCGGGATAAAGAAATTGTTTTCGCGTAACAAACGGCCGTCGGCGCCCCGCGGCCGGTCCTCCTCAATGGACCCGCGCGACACAGGACCGGCAGGCTTTCAGCCCGAGTACGTCCCCGAGTACTTCCAGGAAGGCGGGTGGGGGCGCGGGCCCGATGAGTACCTCCACAGACTGCCGGAGGATGCCGACGCAGATGCCGTCGCCGCGGCGGAGCAGACACGCCGGGCAAACGAGTGGTTCGACGAGAACTCCTCCACCGCCCCCCAGCCGCCGCCACGGCCGCCCTCGGGACACCCGCAGTCCCCAGGCAGAGCCCCCCAGAAAAAGTTTGACCTTACAAAAGTCTTCAAAAGCAAATTTTTTTGGTTTGTATTTGTGGTCTGTTTGGCGGTGATCATTATAGACTGGTATAAGGTGGAGTTCGAGTCAAAAAAATGGTGTCCGAGTTCAAAACAATGTAGTGATAATTGGGAAAAAGCGATTGTGCGAGGAAGTGGAGCAGAAGAAATAGAAAATTGTAGATTTGATCGTTATGTTAATCCAGCAAATGTCACTGAATATTTGCCGAGCTCTTCTAAATCTGCAGATTGGTATCCTATGCCTGATGCAGATGGAGGTGGGCCTCCAGGTCAATGTGGGCATACTATCATGAGTGAACCGAATATTGACAAGGAGACACGAGAACCGGTCGAAGAGAGTAAACCAATTGATTGTAGATTCCAACCTGTTAGATGTGAAACAGAATGTGCATGGGCACATAGATTATATAAAGAAGGGCGGTATTGTGAAATACCATTCCTTACTAAGGTATTCTGTGGTTTACCAATCCATGCGATATTTACAGATGGTGAATATGAATGTTATCTTCCAGGAGAAACAGCATAATCAACACTTTGAAATCTATGATTGATTCAATAGATATATTTATTCTTTATAATATTATTTTTAGAATCTATTTTATAATATATATTATATTATATTATGCCTACATTTCAAAGTGTTGATTATGCTACTTGTCCTGGAAATGATGAACGTAAGTCTCAAGATCCGGAAGGACGAGGAAAAACATGGGTACTTGGTTCCTTTAATATCCTCCCTGAGGACGGGCCGGGGCCGTGTGATAGTGGATATTGTAATAATAAAGACTGGTCTACGAAAGGTAGCTCACAAGACCCGGTAGATGGGGATAGAACTAATGATATACTAAGCTGGAATTGTTCAAAACCCAAAGCGGATCTAGGCTGTCCAAAACATTATCGAGGCAAGCGCTCTACCCATATTATGTCAGGAGGTGATCCCAATGATAGAGGTTATGGATTCGATGATAGTGAGAATGAAAATGGATGTAATGGTGCATCAATTGGTAGAGGGGTCCTTGATTTTAAAAGGATGCAAGTAATTAATAACAATCATATTTCTGGAACCCGGGGTATAGGTTATATAAAAGGAGGTAACTCCAATGGAATATCTGGACGTGATCATCAAACTGCAGCAGGTCCATGGGAAGCACCTGCATCATCTTATGCACATTGGGGACATAATTGTAACCCCGTGGGTGTGGGGAATGCATTTATGGGGGTGGATGGCCATCCATGTGATGACCCTGACGCGAGCCGCGACGCCTTGATTGGTGGTTGTACTAGTGAGAATTGTACTAGTGAACATAATAATAAATTAGCTGCTGTATGTATGAAAGATCCTCTAAATTATTATAACACAGACACATCAACTGGAATGTATATTGTTAATACTGAGGATATTAACACATATAATATGAATAGCCATATTGAAAAGTGTTGTGGTATGGAATACATAGAAGAATTAATTAATAGAGAAAAAGGTATTGATGATGGTAGTATACAATCCGAAGATAATACCTTTTCTGATGAAAGACTTCTGACAGACTTTCAGAACGAAGTAAATCCCTCTTTCTGTCACCCTGATTATTGTACAGATAATGGTGAAAGTGACTATGATAATAATTTTAGGTTATCACAAAAATGCCGAAGTAAATTAGAGGAAGCTTGTATTAATGAAGCGGATATGTTCTTCTATACAGATAAATGTATGACCCCTGAAAAGAGGTTAATATCGATTGGTCGGGGGGGTGGGCGTGGTCTCCGTGCTGATCCATCGGATACAATTCAAGTAAGGAAATATAATGAAGCTGGAGAAAAACATTGTACGAATAACAACGAATATATCGGTCTATCAAATCAGGAAATTATTAGAAGAATGGAACGTCCTGTTAATTGTGAAGAATTAACTATCACAAACCCATCGGATTGTCCAACATCGTGTTCCTATATTCCTCCAACAACTTCATCCTATTGTCAAACATCATGCGTCGATGATCCGGCCGACCCGCTTCTCTCGGTCCCGACAACTTCAACCTTTTGTCATACATTATGTTCCTATGTTCCTCAGGAACCAGGGACCTGTATAAGTATTAATCCCGTGGCCCAATACACGCAACTAGAACTTCCAAATTGGTTAACAACACCCCCAACGACTGAATTGGATAAACGTGTGAAAGATAAATGCACTGATTGGTGTATTAGTAATTCTAAGGAAGATATATCCGTTGGAGGAAAAAAATGTAATAAAACCCTCGAAATTGCTTGTCAAAAGATATGGAATCGTACAAAAGATGCATATTTAAATGTACAAAATACCCTTCCAACCGACCCAGCTGGTATTATTAGTCTCGTTGATGGAGAATATGAAGGTAATAAATTAGTAAGTAGTTTTGAAAAAATGTTATGTTCTTGCAATTGGCCCGAAGAATATTGGTCAAACATGAGGGAACTAATACGTGATAAATTTCATGGTGCAGAAGAGAAGATGACGGAAAGTAGAAAATGTATGGATTTTAATTGCGAATCTTCTGGTGGACCAATGTGGTCTGAAGACGCCAACAGGTCTGATGAAATTAGTTGTCCCCCACAACAATATACTTATTGCGTGGCATCACAAAATTTTGATATCGGGGACGTTACTGCGTCCAATAATGCACAAATGAACATCCATGCTAATCTTGATTTAAGTTGTGATTCTAGAAGAGTGGAACATCGTGAAAGTCAAGGACAAACATTTGGATCCACCGACCCGCCACAGGAAGAGGAAGAGGAAGAGGAAGAGGATACCGGTGTTTGTATGGATGATGCTGGTCTAGAAGTGAATGTCAGTGAGGGCTGTTCGCTTATGCCGGAAGAGACCACGTGCGTGTCGTGCTCAGTGGAGCAGACACCGGAGGGAGATGTGGTGCAGGGTAGATGGTGTTTGTTGTCCAGACAAGAAGTGTGCAAATCTGAGGGACATACCTGGAGAGAAGGCGGTTTCCATACCATAATCATTGATATTTTGGATTTCTTCGGTATGAATACACTTTTCGTGGAAATGGGTTGGGAGCTGCAGCTTCTTATACTAATTGGCGTCTTCCTCGCGGGGCTCGTGGTGATTGTCGCCCTCAAAAAAAGTCTCCAGTAATGATTAATTATAATTAATTATAATATTTTCTAAAATTTTTTTCTAAGTATAAGTATAAAATAATGGGAGGAGGATTAATGCAACTTGTAGCTTATGGCG
>CEQP01165446.1_pt1 | contig 15882 bp, 16 predicted proteins | sample 356291 | NCBI WGS metagenome assembly CEQP01 (sample SAMEA2621221, study PRJEB7988) | marine metagenome | isolation source: saline water (ENVO:00002010), including | reverse complement strand
AAATACCTACAAAAAACTCAAGATTTCAAAATATTTTCTGCTTTTCGTCGAATGTTCAGCGAAGTAGTTAGATTAGTAGGGTCTCGATCATCCAATATAGCCTCAAATTCTTTAACCGAGGTTTCCAAGTCTTCGCTAATCAAAACATAATCAAATGCATCCCAATGCACCATATCTGTGATTGCATCTTGCAATCGTCTATTTATTGATGCTTCTGAATCTGTACCTCTGCCTCTGAGACGACTCTCCAATTCCTTACGACTCGGTGGAAGAATAAATATCCCAATAGCATCTTCGGTGCGTGATCGAACTTGACTCGCACCTTGCCAGTCAATTTCAAGCAAAACCGTTTCGCCTTGTTGCAAAAGACAATCAACATGCTCTCTGCTTGTTCCATACCAATGATCAAAAACCCGTGCTGACTCAAGGAAAGCATCTTTTAAAAGCATTGCATCAAACTCTTCCTCTTTAACAAAGAAATAGTCTTTACCATGAACCTCTGACTGCCTTGGACGCCTAGTTGTGTATGAGACCGAAAATCTGATCCAAGGTCGTCGTCGGATTAGCTCATGAACTAGTGTTGTTTTGCCAGCACCAGACGGTGCTGAGACGACAATTAGATTACCTCGCTTATGCCCTGACACTTCTACTACTCCAGGTTTTGCGCTTGCTCACGCATTTGCTCAATCAACACCTTGAGATCAACACTATCACGGGTTAAGTCACCATCCTGCACTTTAGAAGCTAAAGTATTTGCTTCACGATTCAATTCTTGAATTTGAAAATCAAGACGTCGGCCTATTGGTTCTTCAACACAAAGCATCTCTTCCAGCTCCTGTATATGGCCTTCAAGACGGTCTATTTCCTCTGAAATATCTAAACGTTGTATAAGCAAAACAGCTTCCTGTTCTAATCTTTCTGGTTTTAAGTCAATACTTAATTTGTCAAATTTTTTCAAAAGTTTTTCATACTGATGTTTCTCCACCTCTGCAATACGGGGCCGTATGTGCGCAATAATTTTTGAAATTCCATTACAACGCTCCAAGAGCGCCGCTACTAAACGCTCACCCTCACTTTTACGGGCTATCACAAGTGAGTTTAGTGCATCATTTAATGACTCTATAACAGCTTTTTCTAGAGTTGCGTCCATACGATTTGTCTCTATCAATACCCCTGGCCAACGTAGCAACTCGCCCACTGTGAGTGGGTGTGCATCTGGAAATATTTCTTGTACTTCCGTTTGAAGAATGTTTACTTGTCCCAGAATTTTATTATTTAGTGTTGTTTTCTGAGTAAATCCATCTGCCAAGGCTGTCTTTAAGGTGCAATCAATTCTTCCGCGACTAAGTAACGAATTAACTCGGGCTCGGCAGTCTGGCTCAAAACGGCGCAGATCTTCTGGAAGTCGCACTGAAACCTCCAAAAATCGATGGTTCACACTACGGAGCTCCCAAACTATTTTTAATGGCTCAACTATTGCTTCAGATCTGGCAAATCCCGTCATGCTTTTTGGCATCTTTACACCTAAATTTTTCTCTAAGAACTAACTTCAGAGTCAAATGGAAGCAAATATATCTTGCAAAGTCTAAGATAAGATGAGATTTGGCACGAGCCTCTATAATAATTGCAGATATAAGCGAATCAAATCTTATAAGCGATTAAACATCTAATATTTAGTGTTTTCAATTGCGGGATTGTATTGCTTATTTGAATTGGACTTAGGAGTTGATCATGCGCCCTAGTGGAAGGAATGCGGAAGAAATGAGGCTTGTTAAGTTCACTGAGAACTACTCACCCTATGCAGAAGGTTCTGTATTAGTTGAGTTTGGAAATACACGTGTTTTGGCTACTGCAACTGTAGAGTCTCGAGTGCCTCGCTTCCTGAAAGGCAAAGGTGAAGGATGGGTAACAGCCGAATATGGGATGCTTCCACGCGCCACCCATACTAGGAATCAGCGTGAGGCTGCAAGGGGCAAACAAAACGGTCGAACTCTTGAAATACAGAGACTAATAGGACGAAGCTTAAGGGCCGTAGTAGATCGAGTAGCTCTTGGAGAACGAACAATTACAATTGACTGCGATGTATTACAAGCTGATGGTGGTACGCGTACAGCCTCGATAACAGGAGGATATATTGCATTAGCTCTTTCAGTTAAAAAGCTCCTTAACGAGGGACAACTGGCGCATAACCCTATACACGGTAAAGTAGCGGCGATATCTGTTGGAATATATAAAGGTCAACCAGTTCTTGATTTAGACTATGATGAAGATTCCGAGGCCGAAACCGACATGAACATAGTCATGAACGAAGCTGGTGGGTTCATCGAAGTCCAGGGAACCGCCGAAGGACATGCATTCCAGAGAAGTGAATTTGATCGACTGCTAGATCTAGCGGCAAAAGGAATAGATGAGCTCGTCGAAAAACAAGATATAGCGATCGGCCAAAAAATATAATGGTGAATAGTTGGGTTTTTGCAAGCGGTAATCCTGGCAAGCTGAAAGAGGTGGAGGAGCTCTTGTCACCATCTGGTCTAAAAATAGTACCGCAAAGCGATTTCAATATAGATCCGGTAGAAGAAACTGGTTCAACTTTTTTAGAAAACGCTCTTCAGAAAGCAAGGCATGTTGCTTTACAAACTGGGCAGCCTGCAATCGCTGACGATTCTGGATTAGTTGTCGACGCACTGTTAGGACAACCTGGTATTAGATCAGCACGCTTTGCGGGGGATAGTTCAAATGATAATGATAATGTTTGTAAGTTGCTGAATGAGCTTGAAAATGTAACTAAAGCACGCCGGGGAGCACATTTTTACTGTGTTGTTATAGCAATAAAAAGTCCAACTGATCCAGCCCCATTAATTGGCATTGGCACTTGGTCTGGGGTTATCACTGAGGAACCGAGAGGAGAATATGGCTTTGGGTATGATCCAGTCTTTCTGATTCCAAAGCTTAAGTGCACAGCGGCTGAGCTCCCACCGGAAATGAAAAATCGTCTCAGTCATAGAGCAAAGGCTTTGGCTAAAATTCAAAGATTACTATCTACAAACGCCAGCTATGGCTAATGGTAATGAGATATTAAAGCGTCTTTTTATGCACAACGAGCAACTAGTCTCAGTCAATCAAGGATGTTGCAGCGCAATTCTCGGGCAAAAAATCTTTTTTAGCTTGTAACCATATGTTTTATATAGATATCTTTTATGTGTTCATTTTTTGGTCAATTTGTAAAAAACAGCATTAGTAACACGGGCTTGCAGCATAATTTAGCAAGTCTTCCACAAAGTTATCCACAGTATTTGTGGATAAATAATTTCTAGTCAAACTTGGTTTTTATTTGCTAAATTAAGCTTAACTTAATTAAAAGCTAGGATCATGGCTTGTTTTGAGCCTGCGAGAGAAGTATGCTCACGCGCCCATTAAGTGAAGATTCGTATATGAAGCCCGAAATACATCCTGAATACCGCGAGGTTCTTTTCCATGACACTGGTATCGATAAGTACTTCCTAATACGATCAACGTTGGAGACAACTGAAACAAAAGAATGGGAAGATGGAAAAACTTATCCTTATTATCCAGTTGAAATCTCGTCTGCCTCACATCCTTTTTACACTGGAAAACATAAGATTGTCGATAGTGGTGGGCGAGTTGATAAGTTTCGTCAACGTTATGGGCGTTCATCAGAAACTGAGTCGACTTAGGCATACATATAAGAGCCAAGTTAACGTTAGGTAACGCAGAGCTATCTCTGCACTGCTATAATAAGCCTCTTTGTTGCCGCCTAAGCCCCTAGTCGGTTTTAACAATACGTGTTGTGGCTTTGGATATGATTCCGATAAAAGCCAGCTTAATAAAAATTACAAGGGAGTCACTTTGTACGTATGAACGAGAAGACTTTCAAAATAACCAATCAAGAGTCTGGGAAAGATCTCGGACTAGAACGCAAAGACGCTGTATTAGGTCCAAGTGTTGTTGATATAACCGCGTTATATCGGGAACAAGGTGTATTCACTTATGACCCTGGCTTCGGTGCAACAGCCTGCTGTTCTAGCACCATTACTTATATTGATGGTGAGCAGGGTGTGCTCATGTATCGGGGCTATCCAATTGAACAATTAGCAGCACACTCGACATATATCGAGGTTGCATATTTGCTCATGTATGGAGAACTTCCTACACAAGAAGAATTAACAGGATTCGATCAGTCCATCCGTAACCACACCATGTTAAATGAATCATTTCTTCGATTCTTTAATGGCTTTGATCATGATGCTCATCCAATGGCTATGGTATCTGGAATCGTTGCTTGTATGTCAGCGTTCTACCATGACTCAACAGATATTCAAGATGCAGCCCATAGAGATGTATTTGCTCATCGTATCATTGCAAAAATACCAACGATTGCAGCTGCTGCTTTTAAACACTCGCTTAAACAACCCTTCGTTTACCCTAAAAATGAATTAGATTACTGTAGCAATTTGCTGCATATGCTTTTTTCTGTGCCAACAGGATCCTATGAGGTTGATCCGATAGCCGCAGAAGCACTAAACCTTTTATTCATACTGCATGCTGACCATGAACAAAATTGCAGCACTTCAACTGTAAGGTTGGCTGGAAGCTCCGGCACAAACCCGTACTCTGCTATTTCTGCTGGCATCTCAGCACTCTGGGGTCCTGCCCATGGTGGTGCGAATGAGGCCGTGATCAATATGCTTGAGGAAGTTGGTAGTTCGGAAAATATTACGCAATATGTTGCTAAGGCAAAAGATAAAAATGACCCCTTTCGATTAATGGGTTTTGGGCATCGTGTCTATAAGAATCATGACCCAAGAGCAACAATAATTCGAAAAATGTGTCATCGCGTACTTGAGAAGCTAGGCCGTGAACAAGACACACCATTATTTGAGCTGGCATTGGAACTCGAGCAAATCGCATTAAAAGATTCTTATTTCATTGAAAAGAACCTTTATCCAAATGTTGATTTCTATTCAGGCATAATCTACCAAGCTATGGGCATACCAAAATCCATGTTTACAGTGATGTTTGCTATTGCCCGAACGGTTGGATGGGTCGCTCAATGGCGTGAAATGGTGAGAGACCCAGAAACACGCATTGGCAGACCACGCCAGCGCTATATAGGCCCAGCCGAACGAAACTATATACCCATCACTAATCGTTAGCTTTCTGGGCCAGTTCATGTTCTGCCTGACTACTTAAAAGTTTAAGTATCTTACCTGCATGTGCTCGACGTATTGGGCGTTGGTCAATGGGGCTCATAGGAGCTTGACGCAAACCTTTCTCAGGGAAAACTAGGGCATCGATACGTTCGCCTCGATAGGTAAATCGAAACCCTGGAATTAACGAAGTACATCGGCTGTCATAACGGTAGCGACGTTGGCAATTGCGATAGGCAATACCATGCTCTTCTAGTTTCATGGCAACGTTTTCTGGAGCATCAGAAAACAAGTGAAGCTCGATAAATGAGTTTGCGGTAATAACTCCAGTTAATACAGAACCTGCCAATCTTGTCTCAAAACCTGGAAGGAGCGTCATCACCTTAATCGCTAGTCTCCTTAGCTCGGCCAAATATTTTTTATGCTCATCCGGTTCAAAAATTCTATGCCACTCCCTTACACAATCTTCAATTTCAGCATTGCTTGGAAGTGCCCCCGCTTCTCGAATTCCAAATCGACGCGCTGCCTTACGCTTAGCTAAACCATAGTCTTGTATGCCATGTTCGTTAACGAGTCTAGCTGCTTCCTGCGCTAATCTTTCACGTAATTCGATAATGCTAAGCCCTAGCTTAGACATAGTGATATTCCCCAATTAGCCGGAATTTTATCCGGCCAGATACTTAGAATATAGGCTCTGGTTTCGTTAAGTTTTCATGAATTGCATCAGAATAAGTTTTTACAATCGTACGGTCGGAAAGATTAGCCCTATCTGATTCAGACTGCGGTGCAAAGCCTATTCTGAATTTTTCAAATATACTATTTTCGGTAGTATCAGCAACAAGCCCTGTCTTTGGGTTTATACGCACATCAATAATTCCTGTTGGCCGAAGCATCGTGTTTAAACGAGATTCATCAAGAGCTTCTCGCATAAAATCGATCCACATTGGGAGCGCTGTTGATGCACCTGTTTCACGTGTTCCTAATGGTCTAACTTGATCAAACCCAATCCAAGCCGCTGTTACAATGTCACCGTTATACCCTGCAAACCAAACATCGCTAGAATCATTAGTTGTCCCAGTCTTGCCACTTAGATCAGTCCGACCAAGCTCACGATAGGCACGTCTTCCGGTTCCGCGACGGACATTATCCTGCAACATGTCATTTATAAGATAAGCGTTTTGTGCGGAGATAGTTCTTTCCGTATGGTTTTCACTAGAATAAAGGTCAGAAGATGTCTCAATCAGTAGAGGGTCCATATCTTCGCTATTAGCGCAGTTCGAGCACGCTAAATCAGGGTTTGCTCTATAAAGCACCTGTCCATTTTCATCTTCTATTGTTTCAATTATATAGGGAGCAACACTGTAACCACCGTTAGCAAAAGTTGCATAGCCTTGGACTATATCAAGCGGTGCGACACCACCTGAACCTAAAGCTAGTGTGTTGTTTCTCGGCAACGCTGTTTGATCAAAACCAAAACCCTTTAAATGCTCAACTGTATGGGAAATCCCTGTTACTAGATCAGGACTTCTGAGTATCCTGATTGATACCAAATTCAAGGATTTGATAAGCGCTTCCCTTAAACGAGTTGGACCATTAATCTCACCTGAATAGTTCTCAGGACGCCAAAATGTTTCTAGCTCAGAACTTTGCTCCACAATCGGCGCATCATTAATGATACTTGCTGCCGTAAATCCACGTTCAAGAGCAGCGGAATAAATGAAAGGCTTAAAAGCAGACCCAGGTTGGCGGTCTGCGTCCATGGCACGATTGAATTTGCCATTTTTTTTCTCGTCATAAAAGTTAAAACCACCAGTGAGTGCTGTAATAGCGCCATCCTGTGGATCTATAGAAATCAGTGCACCCTGAACATCAGGAACCTGCGCAAGGCGTATATCACCAGTCTCTGATATTTCAAATAACGCGACATCACCAGCTTTTAGAACATCAGCTACCGTCTTAGGAGATGCGCCTTTTCGATTCTGATTAATATAAGGAGACGCCCATGCAACCGCATTAATATCTAAAGGTATTGTTCCACGATCAGTAAAGTAGACTTTTGCCTCAAAAATTGACGTTAAATCTTCCGCTTCGTTAGGGGTCTCCTCTACCGCATTAATCATAAGTTCAGTATCAATATGTTCCCCTGCCGACAATACTGCTAATTGCTGTTCTACGGTCACTATTTCATCAACACTGACTACCAACCCTGGGAAAAAGCCAGGAGCGGAGGGAAACTCCTTGATTTTTTCTGTAAGCAACTCATCCCAATCTGATTCAAGCCAGTCATCATTGAATAAAGGACCCCTATATCCATGACGCTTGTCATACCCTATCAACGCCTTATTAAGCGCCATGTTAGAGGCCCTTTGTAAGCGTGAATCAATTGTAGTTTTGATTTTGAGTCCAGAATCTGTGGCAGCTTCTTCACCGAATCTTCTTATTGCCTCTCTGTAAGCTCTAGCAGCAACATAAGGAGCATCAAGCTCTTGTGCGCGGTCATACAAACGACTTTCTACCAGAACACCCAAAGCTGCCTGATATTCAGCCTGCGTAATAAAGTTAAGCTCTTGCATTCGCCCTAAAACATAGTTGCGCCTTTGTGCAGCTACATCCGCATTCCTTACAGGGTTATAGAGGGAAGGTGCCGCAGGTATACCCGCAAGAATAGCGGCTTCCGATAGTGTAATTTCATCTAGCGGTTTACCAAAATAAGATTGAGCCGCTGCCGCAACACCATAAGAGTTTTGTCCAAGAAATGTGGTGTTAAGGTAAATTTCAAGAATCTCTTTTTTGCTAAATTCCCTTTCTATTCGTAATGCTAGAACCCATTCCTTAAACTTTCGTACCAAGGTTCTATCACGTGTGAGGTGCCTTTGACGAGCAATCTGCTGTGTGATGGTACTACCACCTTGCCTACTATCACCTGCGCTAAGAACAAAATATGTCATTGCTCGAAGTATGCCCTGATAATCGATACCTGGATGCTCAAAAAATCGATCATCCTCTGCGGCAAGCACTGCCTGCACCATTACCTGTGGAATATCCTCATACTGAAGCGGTGAACGTTTCGCGCCAAACTGGCTAATCAAACGGCCATCTCGACTATAGACTGATAGGGGAGTTTGTGGGCGAACGTCTCGCAGCTCATTGGCTTGGGGCAAACTAGGGGCTACATAAAAATACCCGCCCGAAAGCAAAGCACCAATGCAAAGGCATGTGGTGACCATAAAGGTCCCGAAACTCAATAAAATTTTACTGTAAGCGCCCATCTTTAAAGGAGTATTTTACTACCCTGTAGCCATATTCTAGCTAGAATTTAGATAATAAGCTCTATTATTAGGGTAGCCTTTTATATTATGTAGACTAGACTCAGACATCGGAATCGATTTAAGGCACTTCAATGACTAAGGCTCACAACGTATTTCTTGTGGGAGCAATGGGTTCCGGAAAAACTTCTGTCGGCCGCCAGCTCGCGCGCGAACTAGGCATGGACTTTATTGATAGCGATGAAGAAATTGAAAAATGCACAGGCGTAGACATTAGATTTATTTTTGAAAAGGAAGGTGAAAGCTTATTTCGAGAACGCGAGAAAGCTATAATTTCCAATCTCACTCAAATGGAAAACTTAGTCCTCGCTACCGGTGGTGGTTCCATATTGGATGCTAAGAATCGGCAACTGCTAAACACTAATGGCATAGTTGTATACCTAGAGACTAGTGTGAAGCAGCAGCTTTTACGCACCCAAAAATCGAAAACACGCCCACTTCTTGTAGGTAAAAACCCTGAAGCTGTCCTGACTCGCCTGATGGCATCTCGTGGACCGCTATATGAGCAAGTTGCACATTTTTCTGTAAATACGGAAAAAAAACGACTAGCTGTAGTTGTAAATGAGATAAAGAAAAAGCTTTTAGAACAAACCGTAAAACCATTGAAATAATAATGCCCCCGGGAACATATCTAAGATGGATACAATTCAAGTTGCATTAGGCGAAAGAAGCTACCCAATTCATATTGGCCCTGGGCTTATAGGTGATCAAGAATTACTACGCCACTCAATACCTGCAACTCAGGTATTAATAGTCACAAATGAGGTTGTCGCGCCCCTTTATTTGAATGCTTTTGAAGATGCGCTATCTGCAAAACAACAACATAGCCTTGTACTGCCAGATGGAGAGTCAGAAAAAACCCTTGCTTCTTTGGCAAAGATACTCGACAAATTGGTTGAACAAGGGTTTCACCGTGACGCCTACCTCGTCGCTCTTGGAGGAGGAGTGATAGGAGACCTTACAGGCTTTGCCGCAGCATCTTATCAGCGTGGCATAAAATTTGCGCAGATACCGACCACACTACTAGCACAGGTGGACTCCTCCGTGGGAGGGAAAACGGCTGTTAATCACCCCAAAGCAAAAAATATGATAGGCGCATTCCATCAGCCAAGCTGCGTACTTGCCGATACAAATACCCTTAAAACACTTCCGACAAGGGAGTTTTCTGCGGGTCTAGCCGAAGTTATCAAACATGGCCTAATTTTAGACAGCACCTTTTTTAACTGGCTGGAAAACAACATTAAAGAGGTACTTACTCAAGATTCAAGTGCACTAACTCATATAGTTAGTCGAAGTTGCGAAATCAAGGCCGATATAGTTTCCAAGGATGAATTTGAACAGGGCGCCAGGGCACTGCTTAATCTTGGACACACCTTTGGCCATGCACTTGAATCACTAATGGGTTATGGAGAATGGCTACATGGAGAGGCGGTTTCTATAGGAATTAATTTAGCTGCGGAAACCTCAAGAGAACTTGGCATGATAAAAACTGACGATTGCGAAAGAATTCGATCTTTGCTGAAGCAAGCTGGTTTACCGGTAAGAGACTCCAAAATAGAACCTGATGCCTTGTTAAAATTAATGAGGATGGACAAAAAAGCTAATACCAGCGGAATCCGAATGGTATTGCTTGAGGATCTTGGTAACGCCGTCGTCGTATCAAGTCCAGATGAAAGAGTTATAAAAAAAATTATTCAAACTCAATCCATTGATAGCTCTGTGTGATACGTGCCAGAATCATTAGCTAATTATGCTGCAACTCCGAACAATTCCCGTGGACGCCTCCACCCTGAAGACAACTCTGACTACCGGACGGAATTTCAGCGTGACCGTGACCGTATTATTCATTCAGCAGCGTTCCGACGACTAGTCTATAAAACTCAAGTTTTTGTGAACCACGAAGGAGACCTCTATCGGACTCGTTTAACTCACTCTCTCGAGGTAGCACAAATCGCTAGAACGGTTGCTCGAGCAATGAATCTCAATGAGGACCTAGTTGAGGCAATCAGTCTTGCTCATGATCTTGGTCATACTCCATTTGGACATGCTGGTCAGGATGCTCTTAATGAATGCATGAGGGACTACGGTGGGTTTGAACATAATTTACAATCACTAAGGGTCGTCGATCAATTAGAAGACAGGTATCCCCAGTTCCCAGGTCTTAATCTAACGTTTGAAGCACGTGAAGGAATATTGAAGCATTGCTCTTTGAAAAATGCCCGAATTCTTGGCGAGCTTGGACAACGTTTCATAAAAAGACATCAGCCTAGCCTAGAGGCTCAGATTACTAATATTGCAGATCAAATTGCATATAACAATCACGATGTAGATGATGGCTTAAGATCTGGATTAATTAAAATCAGCGATCTAGTTGGAATGAGTTTTTTTTCTGAGCAACTAATAATAACCAAAAAACAATACCCGAAACTTACTGAACGCCAACAATCGAAGGAAGTAATTCGAAGGATGATTGCTAGCCTAGTTACAGACCTGATTGAGACTAGTATGTGCAATATCCGGGAATTCAAACCAGAAAGTATTGATATGATTCGCCAATACAAATATCCATTAATTAATTTTAGCGAGTCGTTTATAGAATCTCAAAAAACTCTAAAGCTATTTCTTAGAGAAAATCTTTATAGTCATCCAAAAGTTCGCGAGATGACTAGTCAAGCACATGAGATCGTATCAACGCTTTTTTTATCACTACTAGAAAACCATAAGCTCATGCCACTTGAACATGCACTTAGCGCCAATCAGGCACATAAAGAAATAGGACTAAATGGTTCAGCACGAATTGTTGCTGACTATGTGGCAGGCATGACAGATCGTTTTGCATTGCAGTTTTATGAGGACTTAAAAAAATAATCTGGAAAGCAATAATACAAATGCTAAATACACGCTACTCTATCTGTGGCTCTGCTAGAATGTACGAGTGTCATTAGATAAAACCTCAGACTTTTATATCCCCCCAAACCAACGCCTCATTGTTGCATTGGATGTGCCTAATATTTATGAGGCAAAATCCCTCGTAGACAAACTCGGAAGTACCGTAGAATTTTATAAAATTGGTCTCGAGCTTGCTACAACTAGGGACTATTTTGACCTATTGAACTGGTTAACCAATCAAGGTAAAAGTGTTTTTGCTGACCTAAAACTTTATGACGTCCCAGCTACAGTCTCAGCTGCTGTAAGACAGTTGCGTGACACAGGAGCTACTTTCCTTACCGTACACGGCGACAAATCTATTATGGAAGCAGCTGCTTCAGAAAAGGGAGACCTTCAAATACTTGCGGTAACAGTACTAACAAGTATGGATAACGAGGATTTAAAGCAAATGGGCATTGGGTTAGATGTAGAGGATTTAGTACTTGAACGCGCAAAACTCGCTATATCTAGTGGCTGCGATGGAGTAATAGCATCCGGACTTGAAGTACAAACTCTTCGACAAACACTAGGAAATGAGGCAACAATCGTAACCCCAGGCATCCGACCAGCTGATTCTTCTGTCATTGATGATCAGAAACGCATTGTGACCCCAAAAAGTGCTTTTGAGGATGGCACAAATTATATAGTTGTTGGGCGTCCGATCCGTAATGCCATAGACCCAAAAAGTATGGCAGAAACTATACAAGCAGAAATTGCCGCTGCCATCTAATACATACAAATAAAGATATTGGCTTAGCTGTCAGAAAATGACTTGATTAACCCAGTCAATTTAGATCTGCCGCATACTCTTTTAAAATTTCTAGTGGAACAATCTCAAGCGCACGGATATGCGATCCACGTAGCATCACGCGAGGTGCCATACCATGTTGTTGGGCCTCAAGCCACCGAGCCGCACACAGGCACCAACAGTCGCCTGGTTTTAAACCTGGAAAGCCGAATTCAGGTTTTGATGTGGTCAAATCATTTCCTCTGAATCTGGAAAATTCTAGGAACTCTCCGGTTACCTGAACACACACGGTATGTGACCCAAAATCATCGTCGCTCGTGTTACAACAGCCATCACGGAAGAAACCAGTTAGCGGATTCTCACAGCAACTTTCTAACGTCTCACCCAAAACATTTATAGGCTTATCCATTATTCTCGTAATTCTCGTCTAAGAATTTTTCCAATATTATTTTTTGGCAGTTTATCCATGAAAACTATGTCTCGAGGTCTTTTATAACCTGTTAGATTCTTACGACAATACTCCATCAGCCGTTCTTTTTTAAGCAGTGGGGTTTTTCTAACCACAAATAATCGTACAGTCTCACCTGAGTGTTCATCAGGAATACCCACTGCAGCTGCTTCTATAACTTCTGGATGTGCAACAACCACATCCTCTATTTCATTTGGGTATACGTTAAATCCTGATACTAGTATTAGGTCTTTTTTACGATCCTCAATATATAAAAATCCATGCTCATCTATTCGACCAATATCGCCAGTTTTGAGCCATCCTTCATCAGATAAAATATCTGTTGTTGCTTTAGGGTTTTTCCAGTATCCACTCATAACCTGGGGACCACGAATATGTATTTCACCCACCTTACCTAGATTCATAGCCGTCCCGGCTTCATCGCAAATTATTACTTCTGTAGATGGCAGTGGCAATCCAACTGAGCCATTAAACTCAAACATATCTAATGGGGTAGCACTCACAATCGGTGAAGCTTCAGTAAGGCCATAGCCTTGAGCTAATGGTCTGCCTGTTATAGCCTGCCATTCCTCCGCAATGCTTGCCTGAACCGCCATTCCTCCGCCCATTGTTGCTTTGTGTTTACTAAAATTAATTCGTGAAAATCCTGGGTAGTTTAAAAGGGCATTGAATAAAGTATTGACCCCCGTGAGATATGTAAATGGTTGACGCCTTAGTTCTCTAATCAAACTTCTTATATCACGAGGGTTAGTTACTAAGAGGTTATGTCCGCCAAGATATATAAAACAAAGTAAATTAGCGGTTAAAGAAAATACATGGTAAAGCGGTAATGGCGTAACAACTAAATCACCACGACCATTTAGAAAAGGTTTTGCCCATGCAGCGGCTTGTAAAACATTGCTTACCATATTTCTATGCGTAAGAATCGCTCCCTTAGGGGTTCCGGTAGTGCCTCCAGTGTATTGGAGGAATGCAGCACTTTTACTACAAATAGTTATATCTTTATAGGAGGAATTTTTACCCTTGGTGATTGCTTTTAGATAACTCTCAGCTATCTCTATTTTCCAGCTAGGTACAAGTTTTTTTATATATCTTACGAATAAATTTGTCATAGCTCGTTTGAAAATTGGGAAATGGTCTCCCACCGCTGTGACAATAACTTTTTCTAGTTTTACCTTTGATAATACGCTCTGCAATACAGCAGCAAAATTTTCTAAAACAACAATTACTTTAGCGCCACTATCGCTAAGTTGATGCTCCAATTCCCGAGCCGTGTAAAGTGGATTTACATTTACTACAACCATTCCCGCTCTCAATATGCCAAATGTAACTATGGGATACTGAAGAAGATTAGGTAGCATTATCGCAACCCTGTCTCCTGGCTGAAGATCGGTATCCGACTGAAGATACGTGGCAAAATGGCGGCTTAACTGATCAATCTCCTCGAATCGCATTGCCACACCACTATTAGAAAAAGCAGTAAGACCTGAATTTTTCTGGAAACTATCTTCAAGCAATTCCTTTAAAGAATTAAACTCATCAGGGTTTATCTCGGCTGGCACACCGTTTGGATAGGATCTTAGCCAAGGCCGAAGTTCATCCATAAAAACAAGCTAGACGCATGTATTTAGCAGGTAACATTAATATTATTTTAGGGAAGTGCATTGCTAGAGAAAATTTACCAAGATCGTCCAGACGTTTTCCATCATAACGCGATTGCCACTTTCATTTGGGTGAATACCATCGGACTGCATCAATTCTGAGTTTAATGCGACACCCTTCATTAAAAACTCTACTAGTGGCACGCTAAACTCTTCAGAAAGTTCTGGGTATGTCTTGGCAAACTGACTGGTGTATAAAGCCCCATAGTTAGGTGGAATCTGTATGCCAGTAAGAATTGGCATCGCACCTTGAGCCTCGGTAAGCCTAAGCATGGCGCGCAAATTTTCACGTAATTGCTCCACTGATTGCCCACGCAATCCATCATTACCACCAAGCTCGATGATAACTATTACGGGGCTATAACTATCTAATAGACCCGGTAACCGCGCTAACCCTCCAGAACTTGTATCACCTGGAACGCTGGCATTTATTATTTCATATCCGTAACCTTCTGCTGTCATTCGTTCCTGTAGCATTGTGACCCAGGATGATTCAATACGCAGTCCATAACCACTGCTTAAAGAATCTCCGATGACAATTATTGTCTGCTCAGCTAAGACATTCTGAGGAATAAAAATAAACGCGATACATGCCGAGATTGTCGGTGTAACTAAAATTCGAGTGTAAGAAATAAATCTAAAAAACATGACAGAGCCTAAATCCATACTTGCCGCAAAAAATCTGACTAAAAAGGTTACCAGCCCAGAGGGGGAACTGACCATCCTCAATGAGGCTTCCTTTCAAATAAATTGTGGTGAGACTGCTGCAATAGTTGGGCCATCCGGAGCCGGGAAGTCTACCTTGCTGGCCCTTCTTGCTGGTCTTGATGAGCCAACATCAGGCAAAGTTTGGTTAAACGGGGTAGAGCTCTCAACTATGGATGAGGATGGTCGAGCGCTACTTAGGAACCATCAGGTGGGATTTATTTTTCAATCATTTCATTTGCTTTCTTCATTAACGGCACTTGAAAATGTGCTTTTACCACTAGAATTAAGTGGCACGATGGAAGCTATGAGTCTTGCACAAGAAGCATTGGAGCAAGTAGGTCTTAACTCACGTATGCATCACTACCCTCGCCAACTATCCGGAGGTGAGAAGCAAAGAGTTGCTATAGCTAGGGCTTTTGTTACAACTCCATCACTACTTTTTGCAGATGAGCCTACTGGAAATTTAGACAATAAATCAGGCGAGCTTATTTTAAATTTATTATTCCAATTAAATGCTGCCGCTAATACTACCCTTGTACTAGTTACCCACGACCTCACTGCCGCAGCACGCTGTGACCGTGTACTTGAAATGGCCGCAGGAAGTATCGTTAATAATGTTAATGATCAAACACTGTAATAAATAACTAATTTTTTATTAATTTATGTTTAGACAACCCTTCTAAGTTTTCCGCCAGCCAGATAGTCCGCAATATTTTCTGCCATTTGGTCCAATGCGCGTTGTCGTGACTCTTTTGATGACCATGCAATATGTGGCGTCATTATTAAATTTTGAATATCAGATCTTAGTAGGGGTTCATCATCCTCAGGAGGCTCTTTAGATAGAACATCTATGCCAGCACCTCCTATGAACCCA
>CEQP01010168.1_pt1 | contig 15915 bp, 15 predicted proteins | sample 356291 | NCBI WGS metagenome assembly CEQP01 (sample SAMEA2621221, study PRJEB7988) | marine metagenome | isolation source: saline water (ENVO:00002010), including | reverse complement strand
ATCTCTCTTGCAGGATGGTTTTCTGGAAAATTTAATGCTGTAAAATTATACCAATCTTCTTCTATCTCTGGACCATCTTCAATACTAAAACCTATATCCCTAAATATTTTAATTATATTATTTCTAACTATTCTAAGAGGATGAAGAGATCCGACGCTGTCATCCTCAGCAGGAAGAGAAAAATCAATAGTATTGTTTTTTGTATTGTTTTTTGTAGAGCCACTAGAAAGAGAAACTAACTTTTCTTTGGCAAGGGTTTTAAGATCATTTAAAGTTTTACCGAACTCTTTTTTATCTTCAACGGAAAGTTTTTTGAAGTCTTCAAAAAGATTATTAATAACACTTTTTTTGCTAATAAATTTTACTCTGAAATCCTCTACCGCCTCTTCGCTTGATCCAGAATACTGTTCAATTTCTTTTTTTATTGATTTAATTTTATCTTTCATCCTGATCAAAGATATAAGACTATATTTTCTATTTCAAGGAAAATGAAAAAACAAAATAAAACTATGCTTTAATAATAAAGTAGGGGTTAAGTAAATTTTCCTTGTTATATGATAACTCTCTTCCAGTCTCCAAATTTATTACTTGAATATCTAGTGCATTTAAAATTGAATGTGCAGCGGCAGTATCCCATTCCATAGTAGGGCCATATCTTGGGTAAATGTCAGCCTTGTTATCAGCAATGTAAAGAAATTTTAAAGAGCTACCACAAGAAATTAGCTCAGGGTCTTGAAGTTTATTTACGTATTCCGCAGTTTCCTCACTCATATGCGACCTAGAAACTACAATCCTTAAACTCTCATCATTTTCATTCACTGAGTCTCTCTTATTTATATTATCTAAACTTTCTGCTGTTTTTTTAAAAACATTTTTTTCGTGGTCATTATAATATAATATATTTTGAGTTGGGCAATAAACAACTCCTAAATGTGGTTTGTTGTTTTTAATTAAAGCAATATTAACAGTAAACTCTCCGTTTTTTTTAATGAATTCTTTTGTGCCGTCCAGTGGATCTACTAACCAATATTCCTCCCAATTTTTTCTTTCATTATACTCAACACTTTTACTTTCCTCGCTTATGATATTGATATCAGTTTGCTCAAGGAATGCCATTATTTTATTATGAGATCTTTTGTCTGCAATTGTTAAGGGAGAATTGTCAGACTTCTTTTCATAATTTATATCCTTTGTATTAGTATACACATCCATTATTTCATTTCCAGCTTCGAGCGCAGCAGAAATTGCTATTTCTAATTCTTTAGAATATTTAGACACTATTTTATCTTATTCGTTATTGCTGTAAAAATTTTGTTTACAGATTCATTAACACTCTCTTTTTCGGTGTCTACAATTAAGTTTGGATTATCTGGTATTTCATAGGGAGAGTCGATGCCTGTAAAATTTTTTATTTCCCCAGCTCTTGCTTTTTTGTATAGTCCCTTAACGTCTCTCTCCTCACATTTTTCAACGGAGCAGTTTACGTGAACTAAAAAATAATTTTCCTCTTTTACTAAACTTTTTGCAAGTTCTCTCTCCTCTTCAAATGGCGATATAAACGCCGTTATAACTATTAATCCAGCATCAAGCATTAGCCTTGATACCTCAGAGATTCTTCTTATGTTTTCTTTTCTGTCATTATCACTGAACCCAAGATCCTTGTTTAGGCCAATTCTAATATTATCACCATCAAGCAAATAAGATAAATATCCATTTTCAAATAATTTCTTCTCAAGCTCATTAGCAATAGTAGATTTGCCTGACCCAGAGAGACCAGAAAGCCATATCAGTAACGGCTTTTGGTTTATAAGTTCTTTTCTTCGCTCAGCATTAACATAATGATCATGTGGAAATAAGTTTTTTGATGTATCCATATAAGATGTTCTTATTACTTTTGCAAAACAATGATAAGTAAAATATTTGCAATTCTTTACAAGGATTTTAAAATAGAAATTAATCAAAGCCACCTTTTTTTTTCAGTTGGATTATACGTTGTTTCTTCTATATACATAATTTATATTTCATATCAGCCTACAGGGATTTTAAGCTTAGAACATTGGGTGTCAATTTTCTGGGTAATTATTTTATTTAGTTCTATATCAGCTGTATCAAAGAGTTTCTTTCAAGAGTCTGGAAATAGAAACTATTATTACTATTATGTCTTGAGCCCCGATGAATTAATTTTCTCAAAACTTATTTACAATTTTTTGTTTATTGTATTTGTCACGTTTCTTACATTTATAATTTTCTCATTTCTTTTAGGAAATTTTATATATTCACTATCTTTTTTCCTCACTCTTTTATTTGTTGGTGCTTTAAGTATCTCTAATTGCTTGACTTTAATATCGGCAATTAGCCATCAGGTGAAAAATAACTCAATTCTTATAAGCGTTTTAAGTTTTCCTGTTATAATACCTATATTATTATTATTGATTAGACTTAGTAAAATATCTTCCTCAGAATTTTCTTGGAATCTTATTCAAGATGATTTCTATCTTTTAATTTTGTTGAATATAATATTAGTGGCAATGACTAAAATTTTATTTAGCTACTTATGGAGAAATTAAGTTATGAGATATATTAAAATTCTTTGTATTCTACTTCTTGCTTTTACAGCAACAGCGGGAATTCTTTTTGAAGTTCCAAGGCTTCCCATTCTAAACGAAACAATTAGAGTTTTATACTTTCATGTGCCTATGTGGTTCACTATGATTTTTATTCTTTTGTTGTCATCAGTTAATGCCTATAAGTTTATATCTACAAAAAATATAAAATATGATTTAATATCTTACAATTATGCGCACGTTGGAGTGTATTTTGGGATTATAGGAATATTAACAGGAATGGTTTGGGCTAATTATACCTGGGGCACTTTCTGGACAAATGACCCCAAGCTTAATGGATCTGCAATAGGACTATTGATATATTTTGGGTATTTTATTTTAAGAAATTCTATAGAAGATGAATCTAAAAAGGCAAAGGTTTCGTCAGTATATAGTGTTTTTGCTTTTTCAATGTTAATTCCTTTAATTTTTATTCTACCCAGACTTACTGATTCGCTTCATCCTGGGAATGGTGGAAATCCAGGTTTTAATGTTTATGATTTAAATTCACAACTTAGAATTGTTTTTTATCCTGCCGTTATTGGCTTTATATGTTTAGGGCTTTGGATAGCTGATATAAAATATAAGTTGTTAAAAATTACAAATAAGAGATGAGTTATTTGATTTTATTTTATATGTTATTGCAAAATGTTGAAATGGCTGATGTATTAAGAAGTGAAGGGAAAATTTATGTTGTTGTTGTCATATTTTTATTAATACTAGCTGCCCTCTTTATGTATTTATATAGAATCGAAAAGAAAATTGATAGATTAAAAAACAAATGATGAAGAATTCAAGCGCTATAGCAATAGTATTTATTAGCATCGTAATAATAATTATAGTTTCAACATTCGGAGATGCTAGTACTTATGTTACCTTTTCTAAAGCTAAAGATGTATATGAATCTGGCAGCATGTCCAAGTTCCACGTAGTAGGGACACTAAATAAAAACGATAACAATAAAATTGAAGGAATTAAAAACAGTCCAGATCAGCTAAGTTTCACATTTGAAATGATCGATGAAAACGGGTATAAAGAAAGTGTTTTTTTTGGAGAACCAATGCCGCCGGATTTTTTACTTTCAGAACAGGTTGTTGTTATAGGAGGTTATGAAAATAATACTTTTATCGCAGATGATATTTTATTAAAATGTCCTTCAAAATATACTGAAGAAAATATAAAAATATAGTTTTATGTTTACTGTTGGCAACATAGGTCACCTGTTGGTAATCTCCTCATTTATTTTTTCCTTATCTTTTTTGATTGGATACTTAATGTCTGAGAAAGAACAGTACAAAAATGACTGGATAAAGTTTAGTACATTCAGTTATTTATTACATTCTTTATCCATTTTTGGGGTTATAATATGTTTATATATCATATTAATTACAGATAATTTTCTATATTATTATGCTTTCCAACACACTTCGATTTTATTGCCAATTTATTATAAAATATCTTCTTTGTGGGAGGGGCAAGAGGGGTCTTTTTTATTGTGGATGTTTTGGAATGTTATAATTGGATTATACTTTTCTTTTAAACCAACTTCTAAGTGGAATGTATCTATTATGGTTGTAATTGGCTTTACTCAGCTTCTATTATCTTCAATGATATTGGGAGTTGTTTTTTATGATATCAAAATAGGAAGCTCTCCTTTTATTTTATTAAAAGATGCTATTTCTGCTCCAATTTTTCAAATTGATCCTAATTATATTCCAGAAGACGGCACTGGCCTTAACCCCTTATTACAAAATTATTGGATGGTTATTCATCCTCCCACATTATTTTTAGGATTTGCAGTATCTATTATTCCTTTTGCATATGCTATATCATCGTTAAGGCTAAAGGATTACAAATCATGGATTGTTCCTGCAAAAAAGTGGTTAGTCTTATCTATTATTATTCTTGGTATTGGAATAATGATGGGCGCTTACTGGGCTTATGAAACTTTAAATTTTGGAGGTTACTGGAATTGGGATCCAGTTGAAAATGCTGTATACGTACCCTGGTTATTTTTAGTAGCAAGTTTACATTCTATTATCCTAACTCAAAAAAACAGACAGTACTATAAGATGTCATTAATATTATGTGTTTTAAGTTTTGTGCTAATCTTGTATTCTACTTTTTTGACTAGAAGTGGTATATTAGGTGATAGTTCAGTTCATTCATTTACTGACTTAGGGTTAAGTGGTCAGCTTCTTATTTATCTTTTTACATTTATTATTATTAGTTGTTATCTATTTTTTATTAGGTGGAAGAATATTCCTTATTCGGAGAAAGAAGCCAAGGTATATAATGCAGATTTTTGGTTATACATTGGAGTTTTCACTTTAATCCTTATGTCTTTTCAGGTGATATTCCCAACTTCAATACCAGTTTATAATGCTATAGTTGAGTTTTTTGGTGGGTTTTCAAATTTAGCACCTCCAATTGAAAAAGAAATATTTTATTCAAGTGCACAAATTTGGTTTGCTTCTTCTCTAGCTGTTCTTTCGTCTATAGCTCAGGTACTTTGGTGGCGAGGAAATGAGACAAATGAAAAGTTTACATTGTTTTCTAAGTCTCTAATTATTACTATGATATTATCTGCAGCAATTATTTTGTTGTACCCAATTAATAAACCGTCTTATATGGTATTGATTACTGCATCAATATTTTCAATATTTTCTAATGGTGGGGTGTTATATTATTTTTATCAGAAAAGAGATCTTATATCCTCGGGTTCTGTTTCTCATGTTGGCTTAGCAATAATGCTAATTGGTATATTATTCTCCTCCGGCTATTCTTCCATACAATCTAAAAATTATACAGGTTTAGTCTGGAATAGCGACTTCCCAGATGAAGTAAATAATGATAATATGTTATTATTTCTGAATGAGGAGAGAAAAATTGGAAGGTATGAAGCAAAGTATTTAGGAACGAGAAAAAAAGTAAAGAATCATGGCGCATACATTAATTCTAATTATTTAGAATTTGTTCCAATCATAAATAAATATATTATTAAAAAAGACATTGATTTTGATGGTAAAATTCTCTATGAAAATGATACTATAGAAATTGATAATAATGATATTACATATTTTGAAATATCTTTTGATGATGGTACAAGTCCTATAACTTTATTCCCTAAAGTTCAAACGGACTCTAATTCGGATATGATTGTTTTTTCACCTGATGTGAATAATGATTTTTTAGAAGACTTCTATGTCCATGTAAGAACATATCCTGATCCGGACGAAGAAGTTATATGGTCTGATAAAGATTCAGTTTACGTAAAAATTGATGAAATCTTTTATTTAAATGACTTTGTTTCATCTATAGAAAGCATCAATACAAAATCTAATGGTATTAATTCTAACCAATTTTTGGTAGAAGCAAATATAAGAATACAGGCTGAAGGTCAAGAGTATGTAGCTAGGCCAGCATACATTATTGATGACAATCAGGTAGGCTTCATTCCAGATATAATAGATGATTTAGGTATTAAGGTTTATTTATCAGAAATACTACCTAAAGAAGATAAATTCAAAATATCATTTGAAACAACTCAAAAGAACTGGGTTATTATTGAGGCCTCAAAAAAACCACTAATTAATTTAATGTGGATAGGCTTCTTTATTATGATTTTTGGACTATCATTATCCTTCAATAAAATAAAATTAACAAATGTATAGATTGGCTTTATTTGCTTCTGGAAGTGGAACAAATATCCAAAATATTTGTGAGTACTTTGAAAATCATTCTCTTATAGAACCGGTAGTTGTATTCTCAGATAGAAAAGAAGCTTATGCTTTGACTAGAGCAAAAAACCTTGGTATTAAAAGAGTATATTTTAATTATCATTCCACCACACCTGATATTATGATAAAAATGTTAAAAGAAAATAAAATAACACACATCATATTAGCTGGATTTTTACGATTGGTTCAAAACGAAATAGTTAAATTATTTAATAATAAAATAATAAACATACATCCTTCGCTATTACCTAAGTTTGGAGGTAAAGGATTTTATGGAGAAATGGTACACAGAAGTGTTATCGAATCGAATGAAACGGAATCTGGAATCACGATACATTTAGTTAATGAAAAATATGATGAAGGAAGAATATTATTTCAAAAATCGATTTCTGTGATTGATGATGATGTAGAATCATTAAGTTCTAAAATCCATGATTTAGAATATAAATATTATCCTCAAATAATTGAAAAATATTTATTAAATCAATTATAATATTACTTTTGTGGATGGAAAAAATCAAATCTGTACTTATCTCAGTTTTTAACAAAGATGGTATAGATGAATTATGTAAAAGCCTACACCAAAATAATATTCAAATTGTTTCTACAGGTGGTACAAAGTCATATATTGAAAAATTAAATATTCCCGTTACCTCTGTTGAGTCTCTAACGGACTACCCTTCTATTCTTGGTGGAAGAGTAAAAACGCTGCATCCTAAAGTTTTTGGTGCAATCTTATCAAGAACAGAAAATAAGTCAGACCTTGATGACATAAATAAATATAATATTTCAAAAGTAGATATGGTAATTGTTGATCTTTATCCATTCCAAACAACGGTGGAGCAAACTACAAACGAAAATGAAATAATTGAAAAAATTGATATTGGAGGTGTATCATTAATTAGAGCTGCTGCAAAAAACTTTTCTGATGTAGTTATAGTTTCTTCAAAATCACAGTATGATGAAACTTTCACTTATTTACATGAAAATAATTTTTCATCTGACCTTAATTTTAGAAAGAGATTAGCTTTTGAGGCTTTCTCTCAAGTGAGAAAATACGATTCGGAAATAGAAGAGTATTTTGGTTTAAGCTCTGGTATATATAAAAAATTAAGATATGGTGAGAATCCTCATCAAGAAGGAATATTTAAAGGAGATATTAATGATATTTTTGATCAATTAAATGGAAAAGAGCTCTCTTATAATAATTTGCTTGATGTTGACTCAGCAGTTAGGTTAATATCTGAATTTTCAGAATCTACATTTGCTATATTAAAACATAATAACGCGTGTGGTATTGCTTCTTCTTCAAATGCTTCTTCTTCATATTCTAAAGCTTTTGATGCGGACCCTTTATCTGCATTTGGAGGAGTATTAATTTACAATAGCACAATCGATCAATCTGCTGCCGAAAAAATTAATAATTTATTTTTTGAAATAATTATTTCTCCAAAATATTCTAAGGAATCTTTAGAAATATTAAAGTCTAAGAAAAACAGAATCATACTTATACAAAAGAAAAATATATCTAGAAAATTTATTTCTAGAGATATTTTAAATGGATCTTTAAAACAAGATTTTGATAATTTAACAAATGATTATAAGTCATGGACATTAGTAACCAAAAAAAAGTTAAACAATTCACAAATTCAGGATTTAGATTTTGCTAATAAAGTTGTTAAACATTCAAAATCAAACGCAATTGTATTAGTAAAAAACAAACAAATGTTATCAAGTGGCGTTGGACAGACCTCCAGAGTTGATGCATTGAAGTTTGCTATTGAAAAAGCAAAAACATTTAATTTTGATTTGAAAGGTTCTATGATGGCTTCTGATGCATTTTTCCCATTTCCAGATTGCATTGAAATTGCCTCTGAAGCTGGTATTGAAGGTGTAGTACAACCAGGAGGATCAATAAAAGATGATTTGTCTATTAATGCTTGTGATAAATTAAAAATATCAATGTATTTAACTGGAACAAGACATTTTTATCATTAGTTACTAGATAACATATATTTTCTTACTTTTGTATCTATAAACCACGATAAATTAATTGCATGGGATTTTTTGATTACTTTAATAATGATTTAGCTATTGATTTAGGAACCGCTAATACTCTCATAATTAGTAAGGGATCAGTAGTCGTAGACGAGCCCTCAATTATTGCAATAGATAGACTAACAAATAAAGTTTTAGCAGTAGGTTCTGAGGCAATGCAAATGCATGAAAAAACTCATGAAAATATTAAAACAATTAGACCGCTAAAAGATGGTGTTATTGCAGACTTTCATGCTGCAGAGCATATGATAAGAGGATTAATTAAAATGATTGATAGCGGAAAAAGATTTTTACCTGTATCACACAGGATGGTTATTTGTATACCTTCTGGTATAACTGAGGTAGAAAAAAGAGCAGTTAGAGATTCTGCTGAGCATGCTGGTGCAAAGGAAGTATATATGATTCATGAACCTTTAGCTGCAGCAATTGGAATTGGTATAAATATTGAAAGGCCTGTTGGTTCAATGATTGTAGACATTGGAGGAGGTACAACAGAAATTGCAATTATTGCTTTGTCAGGAATAGTAACAGACCAATCAATAAGAGTCGCAGGAGATAGCTTTACTGATGATATTCTAGATTATATGAAAAGGCAACATAATCTATTAATAGGTGAAAGATCTGCTGAAAAAATTAAGATTGAAGTTGGATCTGCAATGACTGAGTTGAAAGATGCTCCTGAAGATCTAGATATTAGAGGGAGAGATTTAGTTTCAGGAATTCCTAAAGTTGTTAAAATTACATACTCTGAAATAGCATTTGCAATGGATAAGTCGATTTCAAAAATTGAAGAAGCTGTATTAAAAGCATTAGAAAACTCACCTCCTGAATTATCAGCTGATATATATGATAATGGCATCTATCTTACTGGTGGTGGAGCATTGTTACGAGGACTTGATAAAAGATTGAATTTAAAGACTAAGTTACCAATTCATGTCGCAGAGGAACCTTTAAGGGCTGTTGTGAGAGGAACAGGAATAGCTTTAAAGAACATAGATGGTTTTAGAGCAGTTTTAATGTCTTAATATAAAATGCGTAATCTTATAAAGCTTATAAGTTTATATAATTATTCAATTACTTTCTACTTACTTCTATTAATTTCCTCATATTTTTTAGTTACGGAAAACTTTGTGTTAAAAACAAAATATTTTAACTCGTCAAATTATATTGCTGGATCGGTTTTTATTGCTCAAAGCATGGTAAGCGAATATTTTCTTTTAAAGAAAAAGAACACATTACTAGAAGCTGAAAATAAAAAGTTAAAGGAATCTCTTACTAATATAAAAAGTATAAATAATTTCATTGAAAACAAACAATATAATTTTATTGATGCTGAAATAATTAATAATTCTATCAGAAAAAAGAATAACTATATAACAATCAATAAAGGGACTAAGCATGGGATAAAAGAAGGAATGGGAGTTATTTCTAATTTAGGTATTGTTGGAAAAGTTAAGTATGTTTCTGATAATTTTGCTACTATAATATCTTTGCTTAATAACTCATATTTTGTTTCATCACTAGTTAAAAATAGTAATACTTTATCTTCTGTAAACTGGAACGGAAATGATCCAAAGATTTTAGATTTATTATATGTTCCGAAACATATAGATATACAAAAAGGAGATAGTGTAATCACATCTTCTTTTGATACTATTTTTCCAAAGGGAATTTTAATAGGTGAGATTGTATCAATAAATAAAGATACTAACTCAAATTTTTATGATATAGATATAATGTCCTCACAAAATTTTTATAATCTCTCTATGGTATATGTAGTGGATAATATACTATATCAAGAAAAGAAAGCACTTGAATCAGATACAGATGAAAAATAATATTTTACTATTTGGTATTTTGTTTTTTTTGCAAGTGTTTGTTTTAAATAAAGTTCTTTTTTATCAGTATATAATTCTTTCTCCTATTTTAATTATTTTATTATTATACAAATACCAAAAGAATTCAAAAGAAAATTTATTGTTTTCTTTTTTGATTGGGGTTTTAATTGACATATTCAATAATTCCTTAGGAGTTTACGCTCTTACCTGTTTAATTATAGTTTACTTTAGAAATTTCTGGGTTTTAAAAATAGTAGGTGAAGAAAAAACAGAAGAAATCAATACAATGACAGTTCATGAGTTGGGAATATTACAAAACACTCTATATGCTATTCCTATTATAGTATTATTCTTTTCTTTACTCTCACTTTTTGAATCAGATGTATTTTTCTCTATTAATAATTTATTATTTATTATAATTTCGAGTTTTATAAATTACATTTTTATTTTGCTTTTTCAGTATTTATTTTTTGATTATAATATAAGAGATGAGTGGAGATAAATCCCTAATATTTAAAATATTACTTCTATTAATTTCTTTAATTATCTTATCAAGGTTGTTTTATCTTCAGATTTATGAAGATAAATACCATGAACTATCTGAAAACAATACCGTTCATTTAGAATCAATTTATCCTTCTCGAGGAATTATTTCTGATAGAAATGATACAGTAATTGTGGAAAATAAACCAACTTATGATTTTTATATTATTCCTAAACAATTTAGAGTTAAGGATACTTTAGAGTTACTTAGATCATTCTCCATTTCAAAAGAAGAACTGATTAATAAATTAAATGTTGCTCAGAGATATTCAATACATAGACCTTCTATATTTTATAAAGAAATGGATCATTCCGATTTTGCTTCAATTCAAAGTAAACTATATAATTTTAAAGGGATTTTTCATTCTCCTAAACCAACAAGATTCTATAGAAGTCCTATATTACCTCATGTATTAGGTTATGTTTCTGAAATAGGACCTACTCAATTAAACTCAGATTCGACCAATTATTATTTACAGGGGGATTTAATAGGAATGTCCGGAATTGAAAAAACTTATGAAAAAGATTTGAGAGGCATTAAAGGCTATAAGTTAAAATTATATGATGTTAATGGTATATCTGTCGGTAGTTTTAATGATGGTAATGATGATAGAATTGTTTCAAATGGCAAAAACATTAAACTTTCTGTTGATTCTCAATTACAATTATATGTTGAGAGGTTACTTGAAGGTAAAATTGGTAGTGTAGTGGCTATTGAGCCTTCCTCTGGCCAAATCTTAGCAATTGCATCCTCACCCTCTTATGATCCAAATTTATTATCAGGAAGAAACTATTCAAAAAACTTCCTCAATTTGCAGAAGGATACTTTAAAACCAATTTATAATCGCGCATTAATGGCAACTTATCCACCTGGTTCAATGTTTAAGCTTCTACAGTCATTAATAGGTTTAGAAAAACAATTAATTAATTATGATGATGAAATTTATATTAACTTAAATAATATAGGTGATTTAGCACCTGAAGGGATGTATGATCTATCAAAAGCGATTGTTAAATCTTCAAATAATTATTTTTTCAAGTTATTTAGAAATATTATTAATCAAAATAAAAACTTAAATACGTATGTTGACTCTAGAATTGGTCTTGAAGAATGGTCTAAATATGTTAAAATGTTTGGTTTAGGTTCAAATTTAAATTTTACAACATCTTCAGTCAGTAAAGGTTTTGTCCCTTCACCAACTTATTATAATTCTTATTATGGTATTAACAGATGGAAATTTTCTAATATTTATTCACTTAGTATTGGTCAGGGAGAATTATTAGTTACACCACTTCAAATGGCAAATTTTGCAGCTATAATGGCTAATAGAGGTTATTATTATAACCCTAACATAGTTTTGGAGATAGATGAAAAAAAAATAGCTCAACCTAATTTAATTGATATTGATATAGATGAAAAACATTTTGAATATGTTGTTGATGCTATGGAAGAAGTTGTAAATTCTGGTTCTGCTAGAAGAGCATATAGTAAAGACTTAATATTATGTGGGAAAACAAGCACTGTTCAAAATCCTTTTGGTTATGATCACTCTGGTTTTATAGGGTTTGCCCCAAAATCTAATCCAAAGATTGCTATAGCAGCATATATTGAAAATTCAGGTTGGGGTGGAAGAGCAGCCGCATCTATTTCTAGCTTAGTTGTAGAAAAATATATTTTTGGAGACATTAAAAGAAAATGGCTAGAAACTTATGTTTTAAATGGAGACTTTATAGATGAGGAAGATTAATTATAATTTTTTTTCAAATGATATAATTCTTGTTGGAGGATATTTTTTATTACTTTCATTTGGATTTATTTCTATTTACTCATCTCAAAGCACTGATGGATATGAATTTTTTTCTAACCAGAATGAATCATTTAAACAACTTATTTGGATATCTATATGTTTGTTAATATTTTTTGCTATTTCAATCCTGGAATATAGGTTTATTTTTGATTTAGCAATTCCACTATATTTTATTTCTATTTTACTGTTAGTTTTAGTTCTATTTTTTGGACAAGAAGTAAACAATCACTCATCTTGGTTTAATTTTTTTGGAATTAAATTTCAACCTTCTGAATTTTCAAAGTTTTCTACTGCTCTTTTACTTGCTAAAGTATTTGATTCTTATACAATCAAGTTAAACAAAATCAAACATCTTATTTTAACTTCTTTGATCTTTATATCTCCATCAATTATTATATTATTACAAGGAGATACAGGAACAGCTTTAGTTTACTTTTCTTTTTTTCTGGTATTTCTAAGAGAGGGTTTATCGATAAATTATTTGCTTTTATTTTTATCAATTGTTTTTATTTTCGTATTAGGCCTCATCCTTCAGATATATTTTTTATATATATTAATCACTACAATATTTTTAGTTTACATAGGAGTTTCAATAAAAAATTTAAAGAAAATAATTAATTCTTCAATCTTATTTATATTGGCCATCTTAGTAATTAATGGTCAAGATGTTATTTTAAATAATGTTTTATCAAAAAAACAAAAAGAAAGAGTTGAGACTTTAATAAACCCAAGTGCAGATCCCCTAGGATCTGGTTGGAATATAACTCAATCCAAAATTGCTATTGGTTCAGGAGGGTTTTTTGGTAAAGGATTTTTAAAAGGGACACAAACTGGACTTAATTTTGTTCCCATACAAAGTACAGACTTTATTTTTTCAGTAATAGGGGAAGAGTTTGGGTTTTTAGGGTCTTCATTTTTTATAATCATCTATATAATCTTTCTATTTAGGATTCTAATTTTATCTGAAAACCAGAAAGATAGATTTGCAAGAGTATTTGGCTATTCAATTTTCTCTATTTATATATTCCATTTTTCAGTTAATGTTACAATGACATTAGGCTTATTTCCAGTCATAGGTATTCCACTTCCTTTCATAAGTTATGGCGGTTCCTCTTTACTATCATTTAGTCTTTTGTTATTTCTATTTTTGAAATTAAATAGCGTCAAACCTTCTTTACTTGCTAGATAAATATTTTTTTTCTTTGATAGAATGAAAGAAATCTCTTATTTTTTTGCTTGAGATATCATTTTTATAATTCTCATGAAAACTGCTTATTATAAGACTAATTGTATCTTCAAATGTTTTTTTATTTAAAGCTTCAGTAATTAAGTTATCTACTTCATTTTTATTTAGATTAAAAAAAGTATAGTAGTCATCTTCAATTTGTGAATTAGTAGAAAGTAAATTTTCCTTTTTAAGATTAAAAAAACTACAAGCTTCTTCTATAAAATCTTCATTTCTTTCTAGCACTATATTATCAATATAGTTAACTAATTCTGACGCTTTAACCGATACTTCATTATTGCTTTTAATTTTATCAACTAGCATTTGAAATAATTTTTTATGGTAATGATAATATTTTGCTTTTTTTTTAATCTTATCTGCATCATACCACTCACTCATAAGTAAATCTTGCTTAATAAAAGCTTTAGGATTATTAGCTAGAGAAATAATTTGTTTAGATGAAATATTAAATAAATCGTTAAAATCATTTATTTCAATAGAAATATTGTTTGAAAGAATATTCATCATTGTATCTGTAGCTTTAATTAGATCATTTGAATCATAATTAAAATATTTAATTTTATTTGTTTCAAAGTTAGACTCCCATTTATCATAAATATTTTTTAAGAGAAATAAATTCAATTGACGAAATGAGGTAATATTTAAAAGATCTGTCCCCTTAATTTTTTCTAATTCAAATTTTATTTGAATTTTCTCTAAGTGTGAATCAATTGATGTATTTAAATCCAATTTTTTTTGTTTTTTTCGTTTAACAATAAAATTATATGGTTTAATTTATTAAAGTTAAAAATAACAATAAATGCGATATGTTAATTTATAGGATTTTCTTTTTTATCATATTATCTAATTTAAAGGTCTTATCTCAATCATATATTTCTGATAAAGATTGGCAATATCATTTAAATCTGTCAGATATAAATCATTTAGCATCTTTTAATAATACTATTTATTGTTTTGGTTCATTAGGGCTTTTTAGTGTTGATCTGTATAATAATTCAATTAATCGAAATCGAGATGCTCTTGATATTAGTGATTTAAGTGTTAGCTCTACTTATAGTGACTCAACTTATTTTATTTTAGGTACCTCTAGTGGAAACATAGAAATTCTGTTTTCAGATAAAAAGAAAACATTGAGCTTAAGCGAAAATAAATCTCATATTAAAATAAATTCTATTTTTTTACACGAAGAAAATTTATATGTAGCAACCTCTTCTGGGCTTTTTAATATTTCATTAGAACAGTTATTTATCAAAGAAAAATATATGCGATTCAGCGAAAATGAAGAAAAAAGCGTTGTTAATGATATCACTGTATTTAATAATAAAATATATATTATTTCTTCTAATAAGGTTTACTTCTTCGATTTAATGAATAAGAATCCAATGGATTTTAATTTTTGGTCAGAAATAAATTTTAATGATGATACGCCAATTGGCTTATATGTTTGGAATAACAAAATCTTCTTTTATTCTACCAACTCAATATATGATGTAAATCAAGAAGTTATCTTTAGTAATTTGGATATTAAAATAAAAAATTTAAAAGTATATAATACAAATATATATATGCATTATTTAAATAATGACAATAAGGATATGATTGGATATTTGGATAACAAGACTTTAAATTCAATAGCTATTTCAGATAAAATAAATCATATAACAGACTTCATCATAATAGGAAATAACTTATGGCTTTCTGGCCAAAACTTTGGTCTTTTAAATTTGAAAGATAATATATCTTTTACACCTTCAAATTCAATAAACTCAAATTTCAACGAAATAAACTCTATCGATAATACTATTTATGGCTTTTCTAATTCAAATATTTTTTCATATAAAGAAGGAGCTTCAGACTGGGAGAATGTTGACTTAGGATCTTTTTCAAATATTACTTCGGTTGAAGTATTTAATAATAAATTATTTTTTTCTTCTATGAAAGGAGGGTTGTTTAATTATACGGATAATAAAGTAATAGATAACCTTTCGGAGAATTCATTATTACAAACTTTATCTAATGGTGATATTTATGTTGGTGATCTTGAGTCTAAATATAATAAGCTTTGGATGTTAAATTATG
>CEQP01073230.1_pt1 | contig 15947 bp, 16 predicted proteins | sample 356291 | NCBI WGS metagenome assembly CEQP01 (sample SAMEA2621221, study PRJEB7988) | marine metagenome | isolation source: saline water (ENVO:00002010), including | reverse complement strand
CCCGCCGACTCCACATACTAATTTGATTTACTAGTTTTTTCTTTTATATCATCCATTAATTCGATGATTCTATCCATTCTCTCCATGTCTTTTTCATGATAAAATCTATGATTGTATCTATATTGACTAATCATTTCTTCATAAGAGATCTCTTCTTTGAAAAAAGACTCATTAATAATTTGAATAGTAAAAACTGAAAATAAAATAAATGCAAACCCACCAGAAATTAAGGCTGGAATTCCATAAATTATCTTGGTATATAGATCAGAATTATAAAATTTTTTAATTTTTTCCTTCATCTAAATTTTTATTAATTTTTTCTAAAACTCTTATAATTTCATCAAGTTTTTCAGCTTCTTTTATATGATTTTCTACATGTTCTTGTCTTCTTTCTACTTGTGTAGTTTCATTACTTTCAAAAAAAGTAACGTATATAAGTAAGCAAGTAACCATTAACATTACCAGAATAATTGATCCGGAGATAATGCTTACACAAGCCTTTATATAATTATCAAGATGTTGTTTACTCAAAGTTTTTCTTCTTGTTAATCATATTTCGAATTCTATTTTCTGAAATAATAATTTGATAATTTTCTGAAATAGTAAATAGACTTTTATTTAGGTTTTCTCTATCATTTTCAATAGTCCTAACTAATAAATCAATCTCTTGATTTTGAAAATCATTTAAATTGTTTGAGTTTTTATAAAAACTAAGTCTATCATATTTGACCTTAACATTAGACTGAAGTTTAATAGTTTCTTGGAGTAAATTTTTTATTGCATTATCATCCCTTGATAAAACTTCATTAATAACTGACAAAACAGCCCCGCTAGCACCAATAATTGGTCCTGCTTTTCTTGTTACTTCTGAATTAGAAGATAAAACACCCATAAGTGCACCTAAAAAAGTAATTCCAGCAGCACTAAAAGTTCTAATTTTTCTATTATTTTTTGAGGTTGCTTCTATCCATTTTAAGTTTTCATTAATTTCTTCAAGTCCATTTTGTTGATCTTCAAGTTCATTTATTAACTCTGTAATTTTTTCTTGTACTTTTTGAGGATTAATTGTATTCAATACAACAACATCAAGAGTAATTTGAGTTGATAATCCAGAAAGATCTGTTGCTTTTAGCTCTAAATTATAATTTTGTGTTGAATTTGTTCTTTCAACATGATCATAGTCAACATCAAAAGATAAAGTTTTATTTCTACTATCAAGTTTCATACCTCTAGGTAATTGGGCACCAACATTCTCAATAATTATAGAGTCGTTCACATTAGGATCATCAACTGGTATTTTATATAGATAATTATTTCCTTCTTCTACTATCCATTTAGATGTTTTTCCAAAAACAGGAGGGAAATTATTTTCTGAATAAATTATTTTAAAGGTATCAATATCAAATAATTCAGGTTTATTTTTTTTATATGCTCTCAATATAAACTGAAAAGTTTTTTCTAACTCTTTTATATTATTTGGATCGATTTTCCATTCAATATTTCCATTCAAAGGATCAAAGTTGTCAATTGGAGCATCAGTTTTTAATTCAAAAAGAACATTTTCATCTCCATCTGAAATTATAGGTTCATAATTAAAAGAGTAATTATTTCTAATTATTTTATCAATCTGTTTATTAATTATTACAGGAGGGTATTCTAAATTATTAATTTCAATCAAAAAATCATATCTATTAAGTTTTGAGTTTTCCTCATGCGCAAAGAGATTCCAAGTAATAAATTTATTTATGGCTTGATTATCATCTGGTATAAATTCAAAGTATATTCTTTTACTTCTTTTATCATATATTATTTTTCCATTTTCTAAAATTCTAAAGTTAGGATTGTCATTGAAATAATAATTAAAAATAATTTCATCTTCTCTTCCAATTAATTGTATAATTATAGATAATGTATCCCTTTCATTTAAAATAATATTTGATGGATCATGTAGGTTTTCCTTTAAAACTTTTTGCTCGCCATTTATATTATAATCGATTATATTAAATGATATTCCATTATATATTTCTTCTTTTATTGATAAGTCTTTCGAAATAACTATGCTTGTATCGCTTTTAATATTTTTAACAGAATCATTAACTATATTTTGTGCGTAAACTGATGTTGGGATGTGCAGTAAATTTATAATGATGAAGAAAATTAAATTTCTCATGTTATGATAAAATACAATACTTAATATATCTATGTAATTTAATTTAATAATTTTTATCAATTATGCTAATTAATTTTTTAATTCTCTACGCAAATATATTTTCATTTTCAGAAAATATAATTAATAATTCAAAATGGGAACTGAGGAAAGATGAGAATAGTATTAAAGTTTATTTAAGAAAAAATGATAATAATGTCTCTGAATATTTAGCTGTAACTGAGGTTAATTCAGATATTAATTCAATATTAAATTTTATTTTAGATTTTGATAATTCATATAGGTGGATGTATAAGCTAGAGGAAAGTGAAATATTGGAAAAAAATAATGATTCATTATTCCATGTTTATTTTAAAATTGAAATGAGTTGGCCTCTAAAAAAAAGAGATTTGGTATCAGACGTAAGAATTTTTAAAGATGATGAAGAAATTGTAGTTACACTTAATTCATCTCCTAAATTTATTCCATTAAATAAAGATTTTGTTAGAATTAATAATTCAAAATCTGAATGGATCCTAACAAAAATAGATTCAAATACTACTAAGGTATCTCTTCAGAGTTATGCAGTAATTGAAAAAATACCTTCTTTTGTTGTTGATATGTTTATTTTAGATGGTCCTCTTCATTCATTATCAAACCTTAGAAAGAGATTTTAGATTCTTTCTATATCAGCTCCTAAATCTCTTAATCTATTATCTATATTGCTGTACCCCCTATCAATTTGATCAATATTATCAATAATACTTTCACCATCTGCAGAAAGCGCTGCAATAAGTAAAGATACTCCTGCTCTAATATCTGGAGAAGTCATTTGAATTCCTTTCAATGGTATCTTTCGATCTAATCCTATTACAGTAGCTCTATGAGGATCGCATAAAATAATTTGGGCTCCCATATCAATTAATTTATCAACAAAAAATAATCTACTTTCAAACATTTTTTGGTGAATAAGAACAGTACCCTTTGCTTGAATTGAGGTTACTAGAGCAATGCTTAAAAGATCTGGAGAAAAGCCAGGCCATATTGCATCAGAAATAGTCATAATTGACCCATCAATAAAAGAGTCGATTTCATAATGATCTTGAGCAGGTATATGGATAGAATCATCTTTTAATTCCATTTTAATTCCAAGTCTTTGAAAAGTTTTAGGAATTATTCCTAAATTTTCAATACTGACATTCTTAATCATAATATCAGATTTTGTCATTGCTGCTAAACCAATGAAGCTTCCTATTTCTATCATATCAGGTAGAATTCTATGATTAGTTCCATTTAATTTAGACACTCCCTTAATTTTTAGAAAATTAGACCCCACACCTTTAATATTTGCTCCCATAGAATTTAACATTTTACATAGCTGCTGTAAGTAGGGTTCACATGCAGCATTATAAATAGTTGTTTTTCCTTCAGCTAATGCAGCAGCCATTACAATATTAGCTGTTCCAGTTACTGATGCTTCATCAAGTAATATATTATTGCCCTTAAGTTTATCACTTGATACTCTAAATAAGGTATTATTTTTTTCTAATGTAAATTTTGCTCCAAGTTCTTGTATACCAATAAAATGAGTGTCAACTCTTCTTCTTCCAATTTTATCTCCACCAGGTTTAGCCAAATAAGCATTTCCAAATCTAGCTACAAGTGGCCCCATAAGCATAATTGAACCTCTAATTTTTGATGATTTTTTAAAAAATTCATCAGATTTTGTATAATTTATATCGATTGAAGAAGCTTTGAATGAATATGAATTTGAGTCAATTTTTTCAATTTCAACACCCATACCATCTAATAAATCTATGAGAAGATTTACATCTTTAATATCTGGAATATTTTCAATGGTTACAACTTCTTCTGTAAGAAGAACTGCACAAAGTATTTGTAATGCTTCATTTTTTGCTCCTTGTGGATGAATAATCCCTTTAAGACTTTTCCCACCATTAATTTTGAATGATCCCATTACATTCTTCTTTTTCTAAAAGGCCTATTTGATTTAAAGTTTTTCTTTTTAGAGTGGTAATGTTTTGATCCTCTTTCTTTAGTTACCTTATAGAAAAGATTTAATTCTTTAACTTTTTCAATATCAATAGAGAGTTTATTATTTGATAATTCTTTTATATTTTCAACAATTACTTTATTATCTATTGATTCCTTATTCCACATACCAAAAAAAGATTTCATTATTTTTCCAATATGAATAACAGCAGCTTCTTTCTCATCTTCTTTTTTTAGCTTACATGCTTCCTCAATCAATAGTTCGATTTTCTTTCCATAGTGTCTATATCTAATTTTTGATTTTGGATAATGAAGCTTTTTTGGTATATCAGATTCACTTTTTCTTTTAGGTTTTGGATATGGACTATCAATATCCAGGCTATAATCTGACATAATATATAAATCATCCCACATTTTAGCTTCAACTTCACTTTGATCCATAAAACTAGGTTGGGTTATTTTCATCATTTCAACTAATGTCTTAGACATTTTATTTCTTTGTTCTTTATCCTTAACATTTCCTACATATTCCACGAGTTTTTGAAAGTTTCTTCCATATTCTCTTAATATTAAATTACTTCTAGTAGTATTATATTCCATTATTACAATTTTTTTCAAAACTAATTAATTTTTTCATCAATTAAGTATTAGATTCATCTACTTATTTTTATGAAATATTTAGATGAATTAAATCCTAATCAAAAAAAAGCAGTTCTTCATGAAAAAGGACCTTGTTTAGTTATAGCTGGTGCAGGTTCTGGAAAGACGAGGGTTTTGACTTATAGAATTGCACATTTAATTAAAGGAGGTACTGATCCATTTTCAATCCTAGCATTAACCTTTACTAATAAAGCTGCAAAGGAAATGAAAAATAGAATTGAAAAAATTGTTGGACCTGATGCTAGAAGTTTATGGATGGGAACTTTTCATTCAATATTTGCAAGAATTTTAAGATCTGAGGGATATAAAATTGGTTACCCACCAAATTTTGTTATTTATGATACGCAAGATTCTAAATCTTTAGTCAAATCAATTGTAAAAGAATTAAACCTTGATCCAAAATTATACAAAGAAAACTTTGTCTTTAATAGAATTTCAAATGCAAAAAATCGATTGATTTCACCAACTGAATATAAGAATAATTCTATACTTCAGGAGGAGGATATAGCATCTCTAAGACCTATGATTGGTAATATATATAAAATATATTCTGAAAGATGCTTTAAATCTCAAGCAATGGATTTTGATGATCTATTATATAATACTAATGTTTTATTTTCAGAAAATGTTGATATTTTGAACAAGTATCAACAACTATTTCAGCACGTTTTAATTGATGAATTTCAAGATACAAATTATTGTCAATATTTGATTACAAAAAGATTAGCAGCTGTTAGTAGAAATATTTTTGTAGTTGGTGATGATGCTCAATCAATTTATGCATTTAGAGGTGCTGAAATTAGAAATATTTTAAAATTTGAAGATGATTTTGACGAGTTAAGTATTATTAAACTCGAACAAAACTATAGATCTACAAAAAATATTGTAAATGCAGCTAATTCAGTAATTGATAAAAACAAGTCTAAAATCAGTAAAGAAGTATGGACAGATAATGAAGATGGAGAGTTAATTTCAATAAAAAAATCATTTTCAGATAATGAAGAAGGAAAAATCGTTTCAAATTTAATTTTTGAAGAAAAAAATAGAAATCAGCTTACAAATTCGAATTTTGCAGTATTATATAGAACAAATAGTCAATCAAGATCAATTGAAGAATCCTTAAGGAGAATTGGTCTAAAATATAGGGTTTTCGGTGGGGTTTCTTTTTACCAAAGAAAAGAAGTAAAAGATCTTTTAGCCTACCTAAGATTTTCTATTAATCAAAATGATGAACAATCTTTTAGGAGAATTATAAATTATCCTAGAAGAGGCATAGGTCAGACATCCGTTAACAAAATAGTAACTATTTCTAATAAGGAAGGGATTAGTTTATGGGAAGTATTAGAAAGATCATCTGAATTACTAGATTCAAGAATAAATAATTTACTCTTACCTTTTAAAGATCTAATTATTTCCTTCTCAAATTTTTCAAAAAATAATGATGCATATTCTTCTGCTTCTCATATAGCCTCAAATTCTGGACTTTTAAAAGATTTGTGGGATGATCGTAGTATTGAAGGTATTAGTAGATTTGAAAATGTTCAGGAATTATTAAACTCAATCAAGGAATTTGTAGATAATGATGAAAATAAAGAAAAAAAGTTAGAATTTTTCCTCCAAGAGATATCTTTAATGACTGATCAAGATAAAGAGGAAGATGAAAGTGATGAATTTATATCTTTAATGACTATTCATATGGCTAAGGGTCTTGAATTTCCAGTAGTTTTCGTTGTTGGAGTTGAGGAAGATTTATTCCCATCACAAATGATGATATCCTCAAGGGAGGATTTAGAAGAAGAGAGAAGATTATTTTATGTAGCTATCACTAGAGCAATGAAAAAACTTTATTTAACCTATTCTAGCACCCGTTACAGATATGGTATGTTAAAAGATTGTGAAAAAAGTAGATTTATAAAAGAGATTAGTCCAGCTTATTTGGATACGGAAACTTTTAATACAAATAGATCTTTAGTCTCTAATGTTTTAAAAGAGAAAAAGAGGAATTTATCTCCACTAAAAAATGTCTTCAAAAAGAATAGTAATTATAAAATGTCTTCTAATGATATAAATGAATTAAATGAGGGAATGAATGTTAGACATCAAATTTTTGGAGTTGGAATAATTAAAAAAATTGATCTTCATTCCAATCAAAAAAAGGCAATTGTTAATTTTAAAAATGTTGGAGAGAAAACTTTACTATTAAATTTTGCTAAATTGAAAGTAATAAAATAATGGAAATACTTGGAATAGACATCGGTGGTTCTGGAGTAAAAGCTGCAATAGTTGATACAGATAATGGGGATTTGTTAACAGATAAAATTAGATTTCAAACTCCTGAGTCAGGATCTCCCAAAAAAATATTTAGTGGTATTCAATCTCATTTTATTAATGAATTGAAATGGAAAGGAAGAGTTGCATGTGGTTTCCCTGGAGTAATTATTAAAAATAAGGTTTATTCAGCTGCTAATATTAGCAAAAAGTGGATTGGAATAAATATTAAAAAAAAATTTTTTAAAAAATTTAATCTAAAATGTAATGCAATTAATGATGCTGATGCAGCAGGGATTGCTGAAATACATTTAAATGAGAATATTCCAAAGAAGGGAACAGTAATGGTTATTACTGTAGGTACTGGTCTTGGCACTTCTATTTTTGTTGATGGAAAACTTGTACCTAATATAGAGTTTGGTCATTTGAAGATGTATGGGGATTGTGCAGAGAAATACGCATCGAACCTAGCAAGAAAAAAGCTAAATTTAACCTGGAAAGAATGGGCAGCTAGATTCAGTGAATATATAAATTATATTGAATTATTAGTATCTCCAAATCTCATCGTATTTGGGGGAGGAATTAGTAAGTATTTTAATGAATATGAATCTAATTTAGTATCAAATTGTAAAATTATTCCAGCAAAAAATAGAAATAATTCAGGAATAATTGGAGCAGCATTATCTGCTGTCTAGGTCCCTTAAATAACCTAAATCTTCTATAAGTTTTCCATCTTGCGCTTTATTGGCTAATTCATCACATTTTTCATTTTCTATATTTCCAGAATGCCCTTTTACCCATTGGAATTTTACTTTCAATTTTTTATATAATGGAATTAGAGTTTTCCATAAGTCTGAATTTAATTTTTTTTTAAAGTTTTTCTTTTCCCAATTCCAAATCCATCCTTTTTCTATTGACTCAACTACATACTTAGAATCTGAAAATATTGTTATATTAATTTTATCATTTTTTATAGCTTCAAGTGCTTTGATAACTGCGGTTAATTCCATTCTGTTGTTTGTCGTTAACTTATATCCTTGACTTAATTCTTTTCTTTTGTCTTTATAAATTAAAACAATTCCATATCCTCCAGGGCCAGGGTTACCTCTACTCGAGCCATCAGTATAAATTTTAATCATTTTTTTTCTAAGAAGTATTTAATTGCAGCTTCATAACCCATTAATCCTAAACCTGACACAATACCTGAACAAACATCACTTAAATAGCTTTTTTTTCTAAAATCTTCTCGAGATAATATATTACTAATATGAACTTCTACTGCAGGTGATTTTACAGAAGCAATAGCATCTCTTAATGCTACGGAGGTATGAGTAAATCCACCAGCATTAATTATTATTCCATCAAAAGTAAAGCCAATTTCCTGAATTTTTTCTATTAATTCACCTTCATGATTTGACTGAAAGTATTCTAGTTCTATATTATTAAATTTTTTTAGTAAGTCTTTATAAAAGCTATCAAAAGATACCTCTCCATAAATTTTTTTTTCTCTTATACCAAGTAGATTTAAATTTGGACCATTTATAATAATTAACTTCATGATTATATAAATTTAGTTTAAAAATAAGATTTTATGTGGGAACATGAGATAATTGAGTTCAAAAACTATCTTAAATTAGAAAGGTCATTATCAGATAATTCAGTTTCTGCATATTTAAATGATATTAATAAACTTGTTTCGTTTATAAAAAGAAAAAATTTAGGTGAAATAAAATATTCGGATGTAAACTCTATTTTAATAAATGATTTTATAGAAGAAATTTATAATTCAGGAATATCCACCTATTCCCAAGCTAGAACTATTTCAGGTTTAAAATCTTTCTTTAGTTATTTATTACTTGAGGAAAAAATTGAAATTGATCCTACTGAATTAATTGAATCTCCTAAATTATCAAAGAAACTTCCAGAAACACTTAATATAGAGGAAATAGAAAAAATATTAACTTCTATTGAACTTAATTCATTTGAAGGTTTAAGAAATAGAGCAATTATTGAGACTTTATATAGTTGTGGGTTAAGAGTGTCTGAATTAACAAATATTACTTTTCAAAATTTATTTTTAGATATTGGTTTTATTAAGGTTATAGGTAAATCTTCAAAAGAAAGGTTAGTACCTATTGGATCATCGGCAATAAAGTATATTAAGAAATATAATGACAAGTATAGAAAATTAATTAAAGTTAAAGAAGGTAATGAAGGATACTTATTTTTAAATAGGAGAGGGTCTAAAATATCAAGAAATATGATATTTATCATTATAAAAAATATTTCAAAAAAAATATTTTTAAATAAAAAAATAAGTCCTCACACATTTAGGCATTCTTTTGCAACACATATGATTGAAGGAGGAGCAGATTTAAGAGCTGTACAAGAAATGTTAGGGCATGAGTCAATTACAACTACAGAAATTTACACTCATTTAAATAAGGAATATCTTAGAGAAGTAGTAAACAAATTTCATCCAAGGAGTTAATTCTATAACTATATTTGCATTATGTATAAGAAATTAATTCGTCCTATACTTTTTCTTTTTAAACCTGAGTTTATTCATGACTTTTCTTTTTATTCAATTAAAATCATATTTAAAATCCCTCTAATCAAATATTTATTTAAAAAACTATTCGTATTAGAAAATAAAAATTTAGAAATAAATGTTATTGGCAAAAAATTCAAAAATCGAATTGGATTAGCTGCTGGTTTCGATAAAAATGGAGAATTATTAAATCAAATAGAATATTTTGGATTCAGTCATGTTGAGATTGGTACAATAACACCATTACCTCAAGATGGTAATTCAAAACCAAGACTATTTAGACTCTCTAAGGATAGAGCACTTATAAATAGAATGGGCTTCAATAATGATGGGGTTGATATAATCCTAGAAAGGATAAAAAAATATAAGGGTAATTTAATTATAGGTGCTAATATTGGAAAGAATAAAGAAACTCCAAATAGTAAAGCATTAGATGATTATATGATATGCTTTAGAAAGCTTAGAAATCATGTTGAATATTTTGTAGTTAATGTTAGTTCTCCTAATACTCCAGCTCTTAGAGAGCTTCAAAATAAAGAAAATCTAAATTTGTTATTAAAAAATATACAAGCTGAAAATAATCAAAATGGAAACCCAGTTCCTTTATTTTTAAAGATTGCTCCCGATCTTTCATTTAATGAACTAGATGATATAATTGATGTATGTACTAAACACAAAATTGACGGAGTAATTGCAACAAATACAACAATATCGAGAAAAGGGTTAAAAACTCATAATATAAATCAATTTGGTAAAGGAGGTTTAAGCGGTAAACCTCTATCAGAAATGTCAAATTCAGTCATTAAATACTTGAAAAAAAATTGTAAAAATAATTTAGTGATTATTGGAGTGGGGGGGATATTTAATGCTAAGGATGTACATGAAAAAATTAAATTAGGCGCTGATCTTATTCAAGTATATACTGGTTGGATATATGAGGGTCCATCAATGATAAAAAAAATAAATAGTTCAATATTAAAATTAGAAAAAGACAATTATTAAATAATTATGTATTATTAAATTTGATAAATGGTTAATAGCTCATATAATAACGATTATTACGAAGAAGAAGGAAGTAAAAATTCAATAATTAAAAAAATTAAAATTTCACTTGGAGCTATCTGTTTAACATTATCCTTCATTATTTTATTATCTCTTTTGTCATATTTCTTTACCGGTAAGGCTGATCAAAGTTTGATAGATTCTGGATTATCTTTTTCAGCTTTAGGAGAAGAATCTAGAAATTGGTTAGGTATTTTTGGTGCATTCCTTTCTCATTATTTAATTTTTGTAAGTTTTGGTATATCTTCTTTTTTATTAGTGCCTTTATTAGCTGTAATATCAATTAGGCTACTTTTTAAAACTATTATTTACCCATTATCTAAAATTTCTATTTTTACTTTTTTTGGTATAATTTGGATTTCTTCAATATTAGGATTTTTTCTAAATCTATTTCCTGAAAATTATTTTTTGGTAAATTATACTGGTGGGATTGGGTATAATTTATCTCTTTTTCTAAATAATTTATTGGGTGTCTCCTCAATCATAATTCTCCTATTACTTCTATTTTTATTTATTGTCTTTTTCTATAATATATATTCAATACCATCTTTACCTTTTAAAAAAAATAAATCATCAGATGAATTCTTTGATGATTTTGATGAAGATTCTATAAATGAAGAAATTTATGAAGGAGAGAATTCAGATAATATTAAATTAAGTCAAGAAATTAGAGAAAATAGATCTTCTCTAGATGAAGATACAGATGAAGATACAGATGAAGATACAGTTGAGGATATTGATCAAGAAGAGGATAATAGTGAGAAAATAGATCTGAAAGTTGAAAAAGGAGTAGATGAAAAAAAATCAAAAAATCTCACAAGTGACGTATATGATCCAGAATTAGACCTTTCTAATTATAAATACCCTAAGGTCGATCTATTAAATGATACCACCAATCAAAAAATACAAGTTTCAAAAGATGAGTTAACCTCAAATAAAAATAGAATAATTGAAACTCTCAAAAACTTTAAAATTGAGATAGCCAAAATTAAAGCCACCATTGGGCCTACTGTTACATTATATGAAATAGTTCCAGAGGCTGGAGTAAAAATATCAAAGATTAAAAATTTAGAGGATGATATTGCATTAAGTCTTTCTGCTTTAGGTATAAGAATTATTGCACCTATACCCGGGAAAGGAACCATAGGAATTGAAGTGCCAAATAAGAATAGGGAGGTAGTAAGCCTTAGGTCAGTAATGAGCACAGAAAAATTTATTAAGTGTGATTATGAACTTCCCTTAATTTTAGGAAAAACAATTTCTAATGAGGTTTATATAGCTGATCTAACTAAAATGCCTCATATATTAGTTGCAGGTGCTACAGGTCAAGGAAAATCTGTAGGTCTAAATGTAATGTTGTCATCCCTTTTATACAAAAAGCATCCATCAATTTTAAAATTTGTATTGATAGATCCAAAAAAGGTTGAATTATCTTTGTTTAATAGAATTGAAAAACATTTTCTAGCTAAACTTCCAGACTCTGAGGAACCAATAATTACTGAAACTAAAAAAGTAGTACATACACTTAACTCATTATGTACAGAAATGGATGTTAGGTATAATTTACTAAAAGATGCTCAGGCTAGAAATCTTAAAGAATATAACAAGAAGTTTATCAATAGAAAGTTGAATCCTAATGAAGGTCATAGGTATTTGCCGTATATCGTTTTAGTAATTGATGAATTAGCTGATTTAATGATGACTGCTGGAAAAGAAATTGAAAATCCAATTGCTAGATTAGCTCAATTAGCAAGAGCTATAGGTATTCATCTTATTGTAGCTACTCAAAGACCATCTGTTAATGTAATTACCGGAGTTATTAAAGCTAATTTCCCTACAAGATTATCTTATAAAGTTACTTCTAACATGGACTCAAGAACAATATTGGATACTAAGGGAGCTGAGCAACTTGTTGGAATGGGGGATATGTTATTTTCATCTGGGTCAGATATAATAAGGTTACAGTGTCCGTTTGTAGATACACCCGAAATTGAAAGAATTTGTGAATTAATTGGTAATCAAAGAGGATATATTTCTGCCTATTTACTTCCAGAATATATTGATGAAAATGAAAAACAGATTGCAGACATTGATTTGTCAGATAGGGATCCATTATTTGAAGATGCTGCAAGACTTGTAGTCTCTTCACAAACTGGAAGTACTTCACTTTTGCAAAGAAAATTAAAGTTAGGTTATAATAGAGCAGGAAGATTAACTGATCAACTTGAGGTTGCGGGTATTGTTGGTCCTTCAGAAGGAAGTAAACCTAGACAAGTATTAATTCAAGATGAATATAGTCTTGAAAAATTACTTAATGATTTAGGTTAACAATACTTAACGAATTAAATTAACTTTACATTAAATATTAAGTTAGTTTTAAATATGAGAAAAATTCTAATATCTTTTTTTCTAGTTTTATTTAACTCATTATTTTCTTATTCCCAGGAAGATAAAAGAGCACTTGATATGTTAAATTCAATGAGTGATAATTATAAAAAAATGAAAGGTTTCACTTCATCATTCACATATACTATGAAAAATTTAACAGAAGATATATCAGATTCATTTTCTGGAAAAATTTCTGTAAAAGATGATAAGTATGTACTATTTATTGAGGGACAAAAAATAATAAATGATTCCAAAACAGTATGGACCTATTTGGAAGAATTAAATGAAGTAACAATTTCAGATTTTGATCCAACCGAGCAAGACATTTCTATTAATAATGTATTTGAGGTATATAAAGAAGGTTATAAACATAAGTTTATTGGTAAAGAAGATGGAAAAAATATAGTTGAAATTTATCCTGAGGATGAGTACAAATCTTATTTTAAAATTTCATTTAAAATTCTTGAAAATAATCAATTATCTAGCTTTACTGTTCATGATAAATCAAATAGCATTTTTATTTATTCTATTAATGACTTTTTAGAGGAAGATTTAGACAGTTCTCTTTTTATATTTAATATTGAATCTTATCCAGAAATTGAAGTAATTGATTTTAGATAAAAATGAATTTTTCTGAAATTGTAAACCAAATAAAAATTAAAAAATCATATTTATGTATAGGTTTAGATTCAGATATAGAAAAGATCCCTAATCATCTAAAAAATTTAGATGATCCAATTTTTGAATTTAATAAAAGAATAATTGATGCAACGAAGGACTTAGCAATTGCATATAAACCTAATCTAGCCTTCTATGAAGCTCAAGGTTTTAGTGGGTTAATCTCTCTTAAAAAAACATTAAATTATATTCCAAATAATATATTTAAAATTGCAGATGCTAAAAGAGGAGATATTGGAAATACCTCAAAAATGTATGCAAAATCTTTTTTTGAAACCTTTAATTTTGATGCAATTACTTTATCTCCATACATGGGTAAGGATTCGTCTCTACCATTTTTAAATTATGATAATAAGTGGATAATTTTGTTAGCTCTTACTTCAAATAATAGTTCTCTAAATATTCAACATTTTAAAAATAATAATGATAAAAAACTATATCAGCATGTTATTGAGGATTCTTTAAATTGGTCAAGTAAAGAAAATACAATGTACGTTGTAGGAGCAAATAGACTTGAAGAAATTGAGAAAATTAGAAAAATTGTTCCTTATAATTTTCTTTTAATTCCTGGAGTGGGAGCGCAAGGAAATGATCTTAAAGAAATAAGCTTAAACTCAATCAATGATAATTGTGGAATTATAGTTAATATTTCTAGAGATATAATTTATTCAGACTCATCTACTTCTTTCGAATTGAAAGTAAGAGATAAAGCATTAGAATATCAAAATGAAATGGAGTCAATTCTTAACAAGAAAGGTTTTTTATGATAAATAAATATCAAATTTTACTTTTTTATTCATATTCTGTTATTAAAGATTTAGAAGACTTCAAAAATAAGCATCATTTATTCTGTATAAAAAATAATATAAAGGGTAGAATCATAATTTCCTCAGAGGGTATTAATGGAACAATTTCAGGACTTATAAAAGATTGTAAAAAATATATCAATGAGTTAAAAAGTAATAGAATATTTAGTGATATAGACTTTAAAATTGAAAGTCATAATAAAAATGCATTTAATAAAATTAATGTTAGAATAAAGGATGAAATTGTAAATTCGGGAGTGGATGATAAGAATCTTATAAATAAAAAGGGAGAATATATTGAGCCTTCTGATTTTAAAAGGATTATAAAAAAGGTTCCTAATGATGTTACTATATTAGATGTAAGATCAAATTATGAGCATAAAATAGGTAAATTTAAAAATGCTATGACCTTGGATATAAATAACTTTAGAGATTTCCCAAAAAAAATAAATGAGATTAAAAAAAAGGTTAAGAAATCAAATAAAATAATAACATATTGTACGGGAGGTGTAAAATGTGAAAAAGCAAGCGCTTTTCTAAAAGAAAATGGATATGATAATGTTTACCAACTTCATGGAGGAATTATAAAGTATGGAATTGAAGAGGGAGGAGAAAACTTCGAAGGAAAATGTTATGTTTTTGATGATAGAATTGTGAAAGATGTAAATGAAATTAATCCTGAAATTATTGGAACGTGCTTTGTAACTGGTGAAAAAACAGATAGAATGGTAAACTGTGCTAATGTTTTATGTAATAAACATTTTCCACTTAGTGATTATGGTGCAAAAAAATATAAAGGTTGTTGTTCTAAGTATTGTTTGGAAAATGGTAAAGTTAGAAAATTTAATGGAACAGGATTTTATCAAAAAAAGTTGAATGGGTATAATCCATATATTGGATTAGAAAAAAAATAATTTTATTGAAAAACTATCTTATTTTCTGAATCAAACCAAGTTTCATAAAACTTTTTATATTTTTCATCAACTATATTTCTCTTGATTTTTAGAGTAGGTGTTAGAATATTGTTTTCTATAGACCAAGAATCTTTGAGTATAACTATTTTTTTTATTTTTTCATGATGTTCTAGCTTATCATTAATTGAAACAATTAATTCTTCAAAGCTACTTTTTATTTCAGATACAATTTTTTTTCCTTCACTTAAAATAACAAGAGCTATTGGTTGAGTTAGATTATCACCAACCACACAAACTTGTTCTATAAAACTATTTTTACTTAATTTTAGCTCTATTGGATTTGGTGCTACATATTTTCCTTTAGCTGTTTTGAAAATATCTTTTATTCTTCCTGTAATAGTAAGATAACCATCATTATCAATTACACCTTTATCACCAGTGTGTAAATATCCATTTTTGAT
>CEQP01157641.1_pt1 | contig 15969 bp, 16 predicted proteins | sample 356291 | NCBI WGS metagenome assembly CEQP01 (sample SAMEA2621221, study PRJEB7988) | marine metagenome | isolation source: saline water (ENVO:00002010), including | reverse complement strand
ATATGGCGGAGAGGGTGGGATTCGAACCCACGAACGAGTTGCCCCGTTACACGCTTTCCAGGCGAGCCTGATCAACCACTCCAGCACCTCTCCATGGTGTACAGTTTTCTAATGGCGGAGAGGGTGGGATTCGAACCCACGAGACTTGCGTCAACCTGTTTTCGAGGCAGGCACCATAGGCCACTCGGACACCTCTCCACTTGCTACGATACCGCAGAAACACGGTGTTTTCGAGAGGTTGCCTTAGTTTCATATAGCTAAGTTAGTTAACAAATGCTGTCAGTTTGCTGCCATGTTGTTTAAAAACTTATGCCTCAACCACAAACTCCAAACCATTTAGTACTGGAATATGTTACTGCAGTTGTATTGTTGTTGCACCACTTGTTGATCTAACTATTCTACTGTCGCAATATGTTCTCTTTTGACTAAATCCCAATCAATTTCATAACCTAAACCAGGTTTTGTCGGGGCATATACCATTCCATTTGAGTCAACTTCAATATCTTGTATGAGCCCATATTGATTTGCTCCTGTACATGGGAAAACTTCGTAAAATTCGCAATTTGGTAATGCCATTGTGACGTGTAAATTGGCAACATTATTTAATGAATTACCGCCATGGTGGATTTCACATTGCATGTTAAATCCTTCAGCTAAATGTCCGAGGCGTATTAGAGGTGTTATGCCACCAGTAACAGCAACATCACCACGTAGGATATCTGTCGCATACTGAGTAATCCAAGATGTCATTCCATAATATCTGCCAGGTGCATATTCTGTAGACATTATGGGAATATCTAATTTGTCATGAAGTTTAACGTAGTTATATATATCCTCTTCAACCAATGGATCTTCATACCAATAATAGTTGAGTTCTTCTATCGCCCTTCCAACCCTTAATGCATCTTCGTAGCGGTACGCCCACATCGAATCTAACATGAGCTTTGTCTCATCACCTACAGCCTCTCGAACAGCCTTGCTAATTTCTACATCGTATTGCGGATTACCGTGTGGATGTATTTTATGTGCTTTCCATCCTAAGTTTTTAAAATGTAATGCTTCCTCTGCATATTCTTCCTTGGTTTCATGGTAGGCAGTACTTGAATATGCGGGGACAGAATCTTTGCATGTTCCGAGTAGTCGATGGATCGGTTGACCGGTAATTTTGCCATTGATATCCCATAGACATATATCTATGGCCCCAATGGAATATGTCGAAACAGATCGATTTTGTTTCCACATGTCCCACCATATTTTCCCTATATCTTGTGGGTTCTGTCCTATTAATCTTGGTTTGAGAAATTCAATGATGCCTTTAGTAAAATGATCAGCACCCATACGTGATGATCCCAAAAAAGCATTGCCAGAAATACCCTCATCGGTACTAATAGTGACAATGCCTAATTGTTGGTCATTACCGAATGCTGTACCAACACCTGTTTTCCATGCCTCAGTTCTCCAGTGAAATAAATCAATTTTGAGATCTGTAATAATCATGATATTTTACTCTTTCTTGCCTGAATGAAGATCAGTAATATTTGAATACCGACTTTTTTCGAATTCATCAGACAATTTGTCTTCTTTTTCTTGCTTCGCAAGTGCATAATCTTTTTTCATCTGTGCATATCGATTTTGTAAAAGAGGAAAACTATTCCCAAATTTTTCATTAAGCATCGAGGTTTTTTCTTTATTTTGCCATGTATATCGAGCTAAGGAATAAATTCCGCTGAGCATAATAATAATTTTTGAAGTACTGAGCAGTCGATGCTTAAAGATTTTAAAAATCAACTTAAGAGGAAAACTGATTATTTTTGTCGCAATTCGAAATGGGAATAACATTCTGACCCCATAATTTTAATCTTGATTATTTCGTTCCTGAGAACCAAATAGCCCTGACAATGCTTTTTTAAGCCCGCGTCCTGTGGAGATTGCTCTTATTATTGGATGTACAGCATTATCAGTTATGAATTCAGTTGTTCCGCGAACAGTTTCAGCTGTACGTCTTGCTTCATTAAGTGTTGGCCGAACACTTTCATCAACAATGTTTCCAACAGCACGTGTAGCATTACGAATTTGCCATACTATGAATATTAAAATCAGTATGACTAATAGCATTGCAATGATTCCTAAGAATCCATAAATAACTATGATCCAGTCACGTAAGTCTGTAAGTCCAAAAAGTAAATCAGGTTGCATAATGGCATACACCCTTAATTGAAAGTTGCATCCGTTTTATGGTACGCAAGTTTATTCAGCGCTGACAACTAAATCAAAACTATTAGCTGGATCTTTCGATCGTGCCTCCACCTATAACTTCAGTGCCTCGATAAAGGACTACTGCTTGTCCAGGTGTGATTGCTCGTGCTGGAGACTCAAAAGACAAACTAAACTGTGAAGAATTAAGCGCTGTAATAGAGGCTGTTAATTCGTCTGAGTGGTATCGAATTCGCGCAGATAATGTTTCTCCAACTGTTGGTGGTTGATAGATCCAATGAGGATCGCTTGCAGAAAGTGATTTGCTTAGTAAATCTTCGTCACTACCTATAACTACAATATTACGTTCGGCATCAATTTTGTTTACATACTGCGGTTGAGAGAATTGAACACCAAGACCACGTCTTTGGCCTACAGTATAGTTTGTTATTCCTTCATGTGTTCCTACAGTTTCACCCATAGTGTTCTGTATGATTCCGGGGATGGATTGTACTCCTTTTGTATGGAGTATCTCTCTATAATCTCCGCCTGGTACGAAACATATATCGACACTATCTGGCTTTTCAGATAAAGGTAATTTATATTCCCGTGCTATTTTTCGTGTATCAGTTTTTTCGATAGCACCTAAAGGAAATAATGTGAAATCCAGAGCATTTTGATCGAGTGTATAGAGTACATACGATTGGTCTTTTTCGTCGTCATGAGCTCGATGTAAGTGGTGATGGTTTAATTCGTCTTGTTCTATCCGTGCGTAATGTCCAGTTGCTAGTCGATCAGCACCAATAGCAATTGCACGATCAAGCAACGTTGAAAATTTTACATATTGATTACAATTCAAACAGGGATTTGGAGTACGTCCATCTACATATGATTCTACGAATGGTGTAAGTACATGTTTTTCGAACTCTTGTTCCATATTTAACACATAATGAGGGATACCAATTTGTTGTGCTGCAGCTTTTGCGTCACCAATATCTTCGATACCACAGCATGTGCGGCCAGATCTTAGGGCGGTGTCATCAGGTTCAGTATAAAGGCGTAGTGTTACACCAATTACTTCATATCCCTGTTGGACAAGTAATGCAGCAGCCACAGCAGAGTCTACTCCACCAGACATTGCGACGAGCACACGTTCTTTCATCCATATATTGTAACGAGTAGTTAACTGTAGTTGGAGTAATTTGTTGATTGATTTTCTTCGATGACCAATTCATAATTCACGTACTATATACATAAAGGGGATTTCAAATATATGAGTACAAGTTCTGAGTTAAGTAATTCAGATTTACTATTTAATGCGGATGTAGATCTTGCGCATAATGCAGTAGATATTTTGGCTGACAGACAAGTGAGTGACATAGTGTTACTTGACCTGACTGAACTTTCTGCCTTTGCTGACTATTTTGTTATTGGGACTGTAGACAATATTCGTCAAGCACGAGCAGTAATTGATTCAATACAAAAAAACTTGCAGATAAGTGGTTCACGTATCCGACCGGAAGGAGACCCTGAGAGTGGATGGGTACTGATGGATACACAAGAAGGACTAATCATCCATTTATTTTCAATGGATGCACGTCATCATTATGATTTGGAAAATTTATGGGGTCATGCAAAAGAAATTGTGCGTGTGCAATAAATTCTTAATTTCTGACCTAGTACTCTTTATTATCTATTCAAAGACCCATTTATCGGTATCTTTTTCCCATTGAATAACAGGTTGTCCTTCAAAGAAAATTGCAATTTCTCGAGTTGCACTTTCTACGCTGTCTGAACCATGTATTAAATTTCTACCAATTTCCAAACCAAAATCACCTCTTATAGTTCCTGGAGAAGATTCTGTTGGATTTGTCGAGCCAATCGTTTGCCTTGCTGCATTGACAGCGCTTGTGCCTTCAAAAACAGCAGCAATTATTGGGCTGCTAGTTATATAGGTGACCAGTCCAGTAAAAAAAGGTTTGCCTTCATGTTCTGCATAGTGTTTTTCTGCCATAGATCGCTCTACTTGAAGTAATCGTAGTCCAGCTAGACGTAATCCTCGCCTTTCTAATCTTGAAAGTATTTCAAAAGCGAGCCCACGTTGCATCGCATCAGGTTTTATCAGTATTAATGTTTGTTCCATAGGTCCTCCAGAAATGTATCAATTAAATGATTAACGGTTAATACGGGGGGGTTGTAAATACAGAGCCTCTATCCCTGATGGATCTTGATACGATTGTTGCACAGATGCAAGCTCTAGCATCGATTTTGCTCGAGTATTCATGTATTTTAAAGGCTCAATCTTAGAAGAATACCCTAAATGTAGAAGAGTCTTTATAGATTCATCTGATAATTCACCACACCAAAGTGAATTTGGTGGTGCAGATTTTGCACATTCTTCGAGATCAGTGATGGACGGAGGGACTACTACTCTTGGTGGTTCATTTTTGTTATTTTGGTTATAGGCACCCCAAGCTAACCCCAATCTCCCAGCATCATGTACTGAAATCACAGGCTGTTGATTCTGTGCGCTTTGTATAAATGGCCATGCATCAGCCTCAAGTCTATTGATGGGCGCAATGGGTAAATTGCGCGCGAGTGCTAAACCTTGCGTAATGGATAGACCTGCTCGGAGAGGTCCATAATTTCCTGGACCTATGCAAACCGCTAAGCCAGTGATGTCATGTAGTTCAACTTGGTTTGATTTTAAAAAGTTATCAATGATATTGATGAGTTCATGCGAGACAGTATCAGTGACAGTAAAACTTTTTTCTATAATTAAGTGGCCATCATCTTCTATAGCAAGGGAGATGTTATCTGAAACTGTGTCGATTCCTAAATTATATGACATTCTTTAGCCTTCATAATTGTGATTGTAATCCATCAACAATTTCTCTTGCCCTCTCTCCTGCAGATACAAAAGTAAATGTTCGGGCATTATGATCAATTTTTTGAAGAGCAATTGATATGAGTAAATGATCTTTTGGCAACATTTCGGGAGCCCTATCTGGCCATTCTACAATCAGGACGCCGTCACTTGCCTGTTCTTCTAAATGGAGTTCCATGACTTCCATGGGATCAGTTAATCGATACAGATCTGCATGAAACAAAGCTAAATTATTGGAACTGGGTTCATGCTGGGCAAGTAGTATAAAAGTGGGACTTGTTACTTCAGATTTGATATTCATTCCTTTTGCAAGGCCTTGTGTAAATGTTGTTTTTCCAGCACCCAAGGGTCCTTGTAGAAGTAGAACATCACCAGGTAGCAATAATTTGGCTATTTTTTTGGCAAGAGATTGAGTTTGTCGAACATTTGTAGTGTGAAAATTAAAGCGATTGGCTGTGCTCATAGATTAATCGTTCCTTAAGTGATCCCATCCTCGTTGAGGAGGCTCATATTCTTTTCCTGAACTGTCATATACTTTTACCTGTCCTGGATGGTGTGAAACTGTTTTCCCAATGAGCGTGACGGGTAACTCCGTAGTGTTTAAAGATCGTAAGATTTCATCTTTTCCTATCAAAATCAATTCAAAATCTTCACCTCCTTGCCCTAATGCTAAATCGAGTATTTTTTCCCTACCTAATAAAGTATACGCAGTGTTGTGGAGTGGGATTTTTTCAGTATCTATTTCAATTCCAATATTGGACGCTTTTGCTATATGTTCAAGATCTTGTACCAGGCCATCTGATAGATCTATTGCGCATTTAATTCCAGCTTTGGCAGCATTAGTGCCCAATTGTATTCTGGCTACAGGTTGTCGATGTCGTTTAATCAGTTCTATACCTAATTCATCTTCATTTTGGCTGTCTTCAATAATTACCAATCCCGCACCTGATGTTCCTGGGTAGCCGGAAATCGCAATTAACTCATCAGGTTCTGCTGTATTTCGACGCATTATTGGATAATGATTGTCTTGTAAAATTTGCCCAATTGCTGTTACAGAAATCATATTTGTATGTGCACGGGTAATGTCGCCACCAGCGATCTTTACATTATGTATTGCGGAAGATTGTGCGATTCCTTCGGTAAGCATACTAATATTTTGCTCTGTTATATTTGAATCTAAAGTTATTGCGATTAGTAAATAAGTAGGTGTCGCACCCATTGCTGCTAGATCCGAAACGCTAGCAGTTACTGCTCTCCATCCTACGTCATAGAAATCCATTGTATCGGGGCGCCAATGGACACCTTCTGTTAACGTATCTACCGTAGCAACAGTTAAGCTATCTTTTGAATTTATCCAAGCTGCTGCATCGTCACCTGGTGGTACTAAAATATCTTTTGCTACATGTGAACCTAGCTGCTCAATTATTCTATTGATCAGTGTAAATTCACCAACATTTGAAAAAGAATTTTGATCTTTCACAGAAACAGTATAAGTAGCTATTCCGAAGTTGTCGGCTCATTTGTCAGACTTGAATCAAGATCTATTTTTGCCAAGGCAGCAATATAATCACTCTGATCAGGTTTTACCACCTGAACACCTTGAGTGGCACGTCCCTGTTGGCTAATAGTATCGATGCGTTGTCTGTTCATGACACCTTCGATAGTGATAAGAAGCAGCTCTTCTGAATCTTTTACATTTGCAGCAACTGCAACCTCACCTGTGCGATCTGTGATACGGAATGTTTGAACACCCATACCTCCACGTCCTTTTGTTGGATATTCATCGATGGCAGTTCTTTTGCCTAATCCATTTTTAGTAACTACTAGGATATCACTGCCATCTGCATCAACTGCCAATGCTACGACATGTGCATTTCCTCTTAGTTTCATCCCTCGTACTCCTCCTGATGATCTAGAGGCAACTCTTAGTCGACCAACATTGAAGCGTATTGCTTGTCCATCGGAACTGAACATTAATGCATCATTGGATTCACTTGCAGCTCCAGCTGCACACAAAGAATCACCAGTTTTTAATTTCATCGCAATCAAACCTGCTCGTCGGACAGATTCAAATTGCTCTAGTGGCGTTCTCTTAACTTCTCCCTGTGTGGTAACAAGCAACATTGAATCAAGATTGCTGTTTTTGAATTGATTGTCTTTTACAACAACAACGGCGGTTACACTATCTTCCGTATTTAATTCAATGAGATTAACTACGGGCAGACCACGTGCCTGTCGAGATGATTCGGGAACCTCATAACCTTTTAATGAGTAAACTTTTCCAGTCTTAGTGAACATAAGCAGTGCATCATGTGTGTCACACACTATTAGGTGATTTACTGCGTCCTCTTCACGTGTTGCCATACCAGTGATTCCACGACCACCTCTTCTTTGCGCACGGTATGTTTCGAGCGGGACACGTTTCATATATCCGGTTTTTGTAATTGAGACTACAACCTGTTGATGAGGTATAAGATCTTCTTCTGAAAAATCCTCAACAGGTGAACTAATAACCGCAGTTCTTCTTGCACCACCATATTCTTTACGCAAGTGAGAACAATCTTCTTTGATTAATTCATCAATTTTTTCCGGGTGTGCAAGCAGATCATTGAGTTGATTAATTAGCTCCATGAGCTCAGCATGTTCCTGTTCAATTTTTTGATTTTCTAATTGTGCAAGTCTGCGTAATTGCATATCAAGTACAGCTTGAGCCTGTCTTTCACTTAAGTTAAAAGGTTTTTTTTGAAGTTCAGATTTAGCTTTATCTGCTGATTCAGATGCTCGGATTGCAGCTATAATTGCGTCGAGGTGCTCTAGTGCCTGAAGTAATCCTTCTAAAATATGAGCTCTCTCTTGCGCTTTCTCTAGATCAAATTGACTACGACGTGTAATAACTTCACGTCGATGATTAATAAAAGCAACTAAGGCTTCTTTTAGTGTGAGAGTTTTTGGCTGGCCATCGTCAAGGGCTAACATGTTTACTGCGAAATTGGATTGTAGAGCAGTGTGTTTAAATAATAAATTTTTGACAGTAGCATATGATGCTCCACGCGAAAGCTCGACTACCATTCTCATTCCGTGACGATCAGATTCATCACGTAAATCTGAGATACCTTCAATTCGTTTTGCACGTACAAGATCTGCTATTCGCTCTAAGAGATTCGCTTTATTAACTTGATAGGGAAGTTCAGTGACTATGAGTTGTGTTTTACCTTGTGCTGATTCCTCCATGGACATAACAGCGCGCATTGTTACACGTCCACGTCCAGTTGCATATGCTTGTCGAATTTCAGCTTGATTGAAAATGGTCCCACCCGTTGGAAAATCAGGACCCTTTACTATATTCATAAGATTTTCAATTGAACATTCAGGACTATCGATTATTAAGGTAATTGCCTCACAAATTTCATTGAGATTATGTGGTGGGATGTTTGTTGCCATTCCTACGGCGATACCACTTCCACCATTAAGTAGTAAGTTTGGTAATCGTGCAGGTAAAACAATCGGTTCACTGATTGAATCATCAAAATTTGGTTGAAAGTCTACTGTATTTCGATCTAGATCAACGAGTAGTTCAGTTGCTATCGGTTCTAATCGTGCTTCTGTGTATCTCATTTGTGCGGGAGGGTCGCCGTCTATGGATCCAAAATTACCCTGCCCAGTAATCAATGGATATCTCATTGTAAAATCTTGAGCCATACGTACTAAAGCATCATAGATAGCTGAATCACCATGCGGATGGAATTTCCCCATTACTTCACCAGTGACACGTGCTGTTTTTTTGAAGCCAGAATTTGGCGAAAGCCCTAATTCCTGCATTCCAAACAATATTCTTCTTTGAACAGGTTTTAATCCATCTCGAACATCTGGTAGAGCACGAGAAACTATTACTGACATTGCGTAGTCTAGATATGACTCACGCATTTCATCTTCAATGCGAACAAATTCTGTTGTTTCAGGATTATCCGTTTGGACCATATGTATTCCAATATGAGCTAAAGTTCACTATTTATATGATGGGGAAAATTACTTGGGGAACACCGAAATTATAACATTTTCTTGCTTAGAGATCGGCTAAAAATATAAAATTTGTTGATTTATATTGAATTAAGAGAATATTTTTTGGCTGCAGTTACAAAAGCATCAAATAGTGCCGTAGAAGCATTTTGTAAATCAGGATTATTAGTCATTTCATTTCGTTCTGGGTGCCATTGAACGGACAATCCCCAGGTCATGGAAGGATCTTCTAACGCCTCTATGACATCCTGTTCTGAATACGCACTGGCTATTAATCCAGGTGCGATATCATTAGAAAGCACAGCCTGATGATGACGTGAATTGGTGTAAATTTGTGTTGAATTTGTAATGTTATAGAGGAGAGTGTTTTTTGTTATTTCAACATTATGCCACCCGGAATCAATGTCACTACTAGTTTTTCCCCTTCTGGCACGATGAGGTTCTCTATTGTCTAGATGTTGGAGTAACGATCCTCCAGAACCAACGTTAAATATTTGATGGCCTCGACAAATAGCAAGGACGGGTGCATCTAGCTGACGTGCTTTTTCTAATAAAGCAATTTCAAATTGGTCACGTTCGATATTTGTTTCGTTGACGTAATCACTTTTGGAGGCGCCATAAATTCTGGGATCAATATCTACACCAGCTGTAATTAAGAGTCCGTCGAACTTTTCGAGTGTATCGATATCTGTGCCAAGATCTATTCGAATCGGCACACCATTGGAATTACTAATGCATGTCGAATAATCGTTCCAACACTCTCCAATTACATCTTCAGCTGCTGTTATGATTATTCTGGGATGCGAGATAGCTTCATTACTCATGATGATGAATTCTTACAGGTTAATAGTCGTCTTCAGCTTCTTCTTCGTCTTCATTCTCAGATTCCTCTTCCTCTTCCTCTTCCTCTTCTCTAGCATCTTCATCTGAAACTCCAAGCATAGCCGCATCAGCAGTTTCATCTACTTCGATATCATCATCATCCAATTCAATATCTGATTCTGTATTAGTATTTACCTGCCGTAATTCCGCAAGTGAATCATCTTGATCATCTGTTTCTTCATAAAGATCTGGCTCATTATCGTCTATTACTGCTGATCTCCGTGTGTAAGCACGAGGAGCTTTATTACGACTATCTGTACTTGCTAAAAATGAAGACTGATTAATCAATGTTGGCGCTCTATAAGTTTCACTAATAAAAACGATTACATTTCCAGTATTGCTTACACTTCTTATCGTTACTGAATATTCATTTCCACCTTCGATAAGCCTTCTTAACCTCAGCCCTGCCCGTGGTTCAATAGAGCCAAGGCGTACACCATCCTCAGAAGTAATTATCACTCCCCGGTTATCTGGTATTACGTTAGCATTATCTCCAGGTTTTAGATCTTGAGTGGCATCCACATCGATATGTTGTAATGAAAAATCAGCAGCCTTTGAAGAAGATACCAAGCCTGATGATGAGACGGATTTTTTCGTATTACTTTTTTTAGCTTTAGTGGTGGTTTTTTTCGCTTTTAACTTTTTACCTTTTCCAGAAGTTACAGGGGTATTTTGTAAGCGTTCAAGATTTCTACGTGCTATTTGATTAAATTTATCAATTTCTAATGCAAGTTCATATGCCTTGATCGCTTTTCTTGCCTTATTTAATTCACTGTATGCTTTTCCTAATCTATTTGCTGCGTCGACATCTTGTGAAAAGTCTTTTAAGATACTTTCGTTTGTAGCTGCGGCAGCTTTCCAATTACCTTCTACTGCTAAGCGTATTGCTTCAGCAGTGCGGTACTTGTACGTGCCTGTAGCTGAACTACTTGACTGGACCATATTGCTATCCTGTCCCCGATTTCCTCTTTCAAAAAGATTAGTAAAATATCATAACTTGAAAACACAACGCTCAAATGACAAAAAGGTTTCCATTCTTTTTTAATTTTTTCTAAAAATACTCTTATTACTAATAGTTTACCAACCGTCATTAACAAACAATAAAATAATTAGGGAGATATGTTTGGGGTATTCAAATGCGAATTAGGGACCTTGTCACCGCATATGATGTGTCCAATCACGATGAGCTTATCTCGGTGTAACAAAATTCTCAATTCTACAAGTGCAGATTAGCATTGTATCCATTGTGCTACCACTATCAACCGGATAGAGGTACATTAAATATCAACGGCAGTAACAGGGTATTGCTAGGTTTGAATGTCATAATATTGGGCGGGGCATGGGAAGACACCATAATGGTGAACGCGTTGCGTTCCTTACTCGTGCCGAAAAGCTATCGAACGATAGTTTTATTTGTAATTTTTTCTATTTTATTGTTTGTATCGGATAGTAGTTTTTCGCGGCTTAATGCTGAAACAATGCTATTACCTGTAGAAAACTCCTGGATAAGAATTCAAAACGTGGGAACAGATCCTGCAGAAATTCAGATTGAATTTTATGAAGATGACGGCGATGTAGTCGCGAATGATCAATGCCCTGAGAGAGCAAAATGTACTGCATTGCAGCCTGGTTTCGGATGGTCATTTTTCCAGCAAACACTAGGTGATTTAGCCCCGGGCTATCAAGGCTCTGCTTTTGTCACTTCTGATCAACCCTTTGTTGCGATGCTTGCCCGCGATTCTTTTTTGGATAATGGTCGTTTTCAAATAGGTGGAGACTCATTATATCTTGGCAGTTCAGGTGGTAATTTATATCTTCCACTTGTACAGAATACAGCGGACTTTGTTTCGAGAATTGCCGTTCAAAACAGTAGTGATTTGCGCGCTGCGTGTGTTCAATTAATTTTTTATGAGGATGGTATGCTTTCTCCAGTGGCGGTTGAACCTCTAGAGCCAACTTCTGGTTGTACTTTTGGCGGTGTGCGACTTGAACCCCGTGCAACGATGTTCGTGGATGAAGAAACAATGCCTGTCAGATTTGGATTCGATGGTTCGGTTGTAGTGAAAACTTATCGAACTGATGAAGGGATTGCTGCAGAATCACAAGTGATTTCAGCTATGGTTGACTCCAGATCGCGTAATGATGCAGGCTTGGCTAGTTATAGAGGATTTGGTGAAAATGAAATGAGTAATACGCTTGTACTTCCACTTGTAGACAGAAATGCAACAGAACGTTATAGCCAGTGGAGTACTAGGTTTAGAATTCTTTCGAGTATTCCAAATGTGCCGAACGAGGTTACATTATTATTTGATGGAATGAATGAAAATGGCGAACATGTCGAGATAGAACATACGGTAAATGTTTTAGGCTCGTTGACTTGTGATCAAAGATTAACAGGTGAAGATGCATGCCTTCCTCCTGATTTTGATTTACCCTCAACATTTTTAGGTACAGTCCGAATGGATTCTACAAATCCTGTAGCTGTAGTGGTTCAAAGGATTTCACCAAATGGTTCGATAGCAGATTATCGTGGTTTTTCTGCTGAGGAGGCAGCAAGGCAAGTTGTATTACCTGTTGTAAACAAAAATTTTGGCCCTTGGGGTGATCGTGTCGGTTGGAATTCATGGTTTCGTGTACAGACCTTTGATGATTCCGTTGCTCATGTAACGATTATTTATTATTCGAAGGAATTTCCGAATGGATTATTTCATACGATTGGTAGTGTTCGAGTAAATGGTGACAAAACATTTAGGCAATGGGAAGTTACATCTTTACCAGATGGATGGGTTGGCAGTGCTGTGATAATCGCTGATCGTCCAATTGTTGTACTCGCTAATTTAGAAAGTGACGTGTTTGAGGGTGATCCTGTGATGCTTTATAACGCGATTACTTTAGATTGATTTAAGTAGGTATTGATGACGAATCTTCTAATTGATCCGATTTTGTATACTCTTTACGAAGACGATATTTTGGCAATAGAGCAACGTAATTCACATACAATAAAAACTATCTTTGTACCTGAGCCTGGTGAGAGACTTTCTCCTGATATTCTTGAACAGATAGATATAGCAACGCCTCCAAATCCAGATTATGAAAGAGCAGCTGTACGAAGATTTTATGGTAGTGCTCTCCGTGCTCCTAATTTGAAATGGATTCATTTGCCGCACGCAGGTATAGACGATCCAGTATTTGGAGATCTTCTTAAAAAAGGTGTACGACTGACAAATGCATCTGGTGCAATGGCTGAACCAATTGCCTCTACAGCGATTGCAGCACTTTTGTATTTTTCGCGAGGGTTCCCGCGTTGGGTACGTTCACAGAAATCTCATATGTGGGATCAGTATCCATTCCAAGAATTGCCGAAGGATATTAGGCAACAACGCATTTTGATTTTTGGACTTGGCGCCATTGGATCAGAGATTGCTCGGTTAAGTGAGGCCTTAGGTTTTCAAGTGACTGGAGTAAGAAGGAGTGCGAGGCGGACAGAAGATAGTATCGAGCAATTGATCACCCCAGATCAAGTTAAAGACATATTGACTGAAATGGATTGGCTTATCGTTTCTTCACCACTGACAGAGACGACGTATAATTTTTTTTCTGATGAACTTTTGGACTTACTTCCTAGCAACGCAGGTGTAATAAATATTGCGCGAGGTGAGATTATCGATGAAGAATCTTTGATCAGTAGATTAAGTGATGGCCGTCTAAGTTATGCCTACCTTGATGTCTTCGAAAAAGAGCCATTAAGTGAAGAATCACTATTATGGGATTTAGAAAATGTTATTATTTCACCACATGATTCCGGTGCAACTAGCGCAGTTGATGAAAGACTTAAGGGATATTTTTTACGTAATTTAGAGTTCTGGATTAAAGGTGAGCCTCTGGAAAATGAAGTTTTTGAAAGGTAGCACTAGAGCTTTTCTTCAACGCTATCTATAAATTTCCTTACATGACTGTTCCATGTTTGTGGATGTTCAAAATAAGCTGAATGTCCTGCGTTGGGTACTATTTTTATTATCGATTCAGGTGTAAGTGTATGTGAGATATGTATAAGTTCAGGTGGAACAATTCTGTCTTGCTCTCCTACGATCCATAATATTGGCCATCCTCCATCACGAAGACGGTCAGCAGTGGTGCCTTTATAATTTCTTTGACTTGGTCTAGGTGCTAGAAAGTCTTTAGGTCGTGGTGGATTAATGCTGCGGATTCTTCTATACAGGTAATACATTTCTGGATTTTTTTGTTCATAATTTTGACCAACTGCTCGTTGTAGTAATGATCCTTGGAGTGTCCCATTTTCTTCAAGTGCAATTCGTCGATTACGATATTCATCACTCACACATCCTCCATTTGTCCCAGAATATGTAATTGAAAGTAATCTTTCTGGATCTTGTGATAAAACTCCAAATGCAGTTCTCCCTCCCATAGAATGTGCGACAAAATGTACTTTGTGCAATCCAAGATGGTCAAGTAAAGCGCGAGTATCTGTTCCGAATGCTGTTCTTCCCGGGCCATTTTCTATGTCTGGAGAACGACCGAATGCTCTGTGGTCGAATGTAATGACTGTATATTGATCTGAGAATGCAGGTACTTGCTGCCACCAAGAAAGACCGTTACCTCCTGCACCATGGGCAAAGACAATCGCTGGTGCAGAACCTATTGCAGGTCCATGTACTTCATAATGTAGTTGAAATTCATTTTCTAATTTTAATTTTGGCACTTAGAGGTCCTTTATTCTTTTTGCCATGGTTGACCTGTGGCTGCAGCGACAACATCAAGCATATCTTCAATATCACCAATGAGCTGGGGATCAGATGTTAATTCCAAAGCCTTAAGAAAATGCAACCTTGCCACAGTGTAAAGTTCTTTTGAATTTTCAGGTACGGCTTGATGTTTGATTCTGGGCTTTTCAAGTGCATTGGCAATATACTCTTCACACCAACCTGTTGTGTATAAGATAGTTGCGTCTTCAGGCGATAATTTAATTGCATGACGAAGTGATTGTAGGCCTTCGTCGAATTGCCGTGTACGAGTTACTAGTGTATTACCCAAATATGCGTATGCTTCGGCAAAACTTGGGTCAATATCTATGGCTTTGTGGGCCATTTCGATAGCAGATCTTATTGAACTTTTTGCATGGTACTGCATGGCTGATTTTAAGTATTTTTGTGCATTACTTCTGTTCGCAGTTTTATCCATACGTTGATATTACCTGTGTTTTATAGGGGGCGATAAGACTTTTGCATCTTTATTTTACAAATAGTTACGAACTGATTTGCATTTGTTTAGATTATGCCCAAAAATACATAATGCAGTTGGTCAAGAAATTTTTTTAAATATTCTTTTCTTGAATTTTATTAGCGTGCGTCGGTAGCTCAGTGGATAGAGCATCTGACTTCGGATCAGAGGGTCGAGGGTTCGAATCCTTCCCGGCGTACCATTACTATTACAATCCTATTTGATGGTATTTCAAATTACTGTTTGGAGTTCCAATTGTGAAAACGAGTTGATTCAGGGTCGAATCTTCGTTCCATTATTTCAAGCGCTTCAACATTACTATCAATTAAGATTGCATTTCTACCAAAGTTCAATGCGGCCATTCCTGTGGTTCCACTACCTGCAAAATAATCTAGTATTAGATCTTCTGGATTCGAATGCACTTTTATAATTCTATTAATAATCCCTAGTGGTTTTTGTGTGGGGTATCCAGTTTTTTCTTTGCTGTTTGGGCTAACAATAGTGTGCCACCAAGAATCAGTTGGTATTTTCCCTTTTGCAGCTTTCTCTGGACCAACTAAACTTGGAGCCATATATGGAATTCTATCGATATCGTTGTATCTGAAAGTAAAGTTGTTGGGATCTTTTGCATACCAAAGAATGTTATCGTGCTTTGCTGACCATTTCGTTTTACTTTTGGCTCCATAATCGTATGACCAAACAATTTCATTTATAAAAGAATCTCTACCAAATATTTCATCACACATTACCTT
>CEQP01085412.1_pt1 | contig 15972 bp, 17 predicted proteins | sample 356291 | NCBI WGS metagenome assembly CEQP01 (sample SAMEA2621221, study PRJEB7988) | marine metagenome | isolation source: saline water (ENVO:00002010), including | reverse complement strand
AGGCGGTGTTTCGGTAAATAAAATAACAGATAACGTAAACTATAATTTTATATCTGCAAAAAAAGTTCTAACATTCAACATGGAAGCCGACATTGAAAATCTTCCTATAAAAATAAATTTTTTAGATTATCAAAAACCAAAAAATCAAAAAGCTACTTTTAAAATTAACGGAACTCACCAGACTGGAAATCAAACTAGAATTAAGAATATCATTTTAAATCATAATGATAATTATTTCAAAATAAATGATTTATATTTAAATAAAAAATTTTTAATTAAAAAAATAAAAAGTCTTGATTTAAAATTTAAAAATGCAGATGATCACACAAATTACTTTTTGTTAAAAAAAAATAAAAAAAATTATACAATTTCATCAACTAGTTTTGATGCAACAAATCTCATTGAAAGAATACTTACTAGCGACAGCTCAGAAAGCTCCTTCGATAAAATATTTGAAAATTTTAACTCTAGAATAGATTTTAAAATAGAAAAATTGAACGTAGACGAAAGCTCTTTTCTCAAAAAATTTGATGGTTATATAATTTTTAAAAATAATGACATTTATTCATTTATAGTTAAGTCAAAATTTGAAAATAATAAAATATTTAATTTTACGATTAAAACTGATGAGAATAACCAAAAAATCACAACCTTGTTTACTGGAAATGCTGTTCCTTTAGTAAATAAATATAAATTTATAAAAGGCTTTAGTGACGGAAGTTTAGATTTTTACTCAGTAAAAAAAGATAAAAAATCTTTATCAACCCTTAAAATTTATGACTTTAAATTAAAAGAATTACCTGCTTTAACTAAACTATTGACCCTTGCTTCACTCCAAGGAATTGCAGACCTTTTGAGCGGTGAGGGTATAAGTTTTAATGAATTTGAAATGAAATTTTCTAATGAAGGAACTTTAATGACAATAGAAGAAATTTACGCTATTGGTCCAGCGATATCGATACTGATGAGTGGCTACGTTGAATCAAAAAAACTTATCAGTTTAAAAGGTACTTTGGTTCCAGCAACAACCTTAAACAAAGTTATCGGATCTATTCCTTTATTAGGAAATATATTAGTTGGAAGAAAAACAGGTGAGGGAGTTTTTGGAGTAAGTTTTAAGATTAAAGGACCCCCAAAAAATTTAAAAACAACAGTAAATCCAATAAAAACCCTAACTCCTAGATTTATTACAAGAACTTTAGAAAAAGTTAAAAAAAAAAATTAAACTAGTTTTATTATTACATGATTTTTTTTTCCATGTGAAAGCTTAAGAAAATTATTAGTATTAAAATTGTCAATTGAAATAATTAACTTTTCATCATTTACAGTTTCATTATTAATTTTGATTCCTTTGTTCCTAATCATTCTTCTTATTTCACTTTTAGATGAAAGAAGTTTTGAAAATAAAACTAATTCTAGTACATTCAATCCAGTTTTTATCTTATTTTGCTCTAAATTTAATGTCGGTAAACTTTCTCCAACAAATCCTTTTTCAAAAGTGTTTTTTGCGGTCATCTCAGCCTTTTTTGAAGAATCTTTGCCGTGAAGCATACTTGTTGCCTCATTCGCAAGAATTATTTTTAAATCATTAATGTTATTGTTTTTTATTTGATCTATTTTTTTAAGCGGAAGATCTGTGAACATTTTTAAAAACTTCAAAACATGTGTATCTTCAGTATTTCTCCAAAACTGCCAATATTCATAAGCTGATAGTAATTTTTTATCGAGCCAAATTGCTCCTTTCTCCGTTTTACCCATTTTAGCTCCTGAAGCTAAAGTAATAAGAGGAGTTGTTAACCCATAAACTTGATTTTTAGAATATCTTTTAATTAGATCAACACCATTTACAATATTTCCCCATTGATCAGATCCACCAATTTGCATTAAACAATTTTTTGACTTATTTAATTCTAAAAAATCATAAGCCTGTAGTATCATGTAGTTAAACTCCATATAACTTAAAGATTGTTCTCTTTCCAACCTAAGCTTTACACTATCAAAGCTTAACATTTTGTTTACTGTAAAATGTTTTCCAATTTCTCTTAGAAATTTTATATAATTGAGTTTTTTTAACCATTTATAATTATTAACAAATATTGGTTTTGTTTTGATATTTTTCGTATTCAAAAAAACCTTGAAAACTTTTTGAATGTTTTTGATGTTCTTTTCTATTTCTTTATCAGAAAGAATTTTTCTAGTTTCTTCTTTACCTGAAGGGTCACCTATTCTTGTTGTACCTCCGCCCAAAAGGACGATTGGTTGATGACCATGTTTTTGCAGTAGTCTCAAGCACATTATCTGCAACAAACTTCCAACATGAAGACTTTTTGCAGTACAATCAAAACCAATATATGCTCTAATTTTCTTTTTCCTCATTAATTGATCTAGTTCATCAAACTGAGTACATTGATGAAAATAATCTCTATCTTTAAATTCGGTTAAAAATGAATTTTCCATATTTTTAAAAAACAGTGTAGAATCAATATACTTTATTTAAAGTAATTAAAAAATATATGAATAAAACCTTTTATAGTCTTGGATTAATGAGCGGAACATCTGGCGATGGGGTAGATGCATCTATAATAAGTTCTGATGGACATGATGAATATGAAGAAATTAAAAATGAGTATTTTAGATATGACGATAGAATCTTCGAAAATATCCATATTTTAAAAGGGAAAATCTCAAAATTTAAAGATTTAAATAATCATGTTAATGAAATTAGAGATTTAGAAAAAGAAATCTCATTATTTCATGCAGAGATTGCAACTAAGATGCAAGGTTTGATTGATAGAAAAGTTGATCTAATTGGTTTTCATGGGCAAACAATTTACCACAACTCTTTGGAAAAAATTTCAAAGCAAATTGGAAATGGAAATTTACTTTCCCAATTAACAAAAAAAACTGTAGTATATAATTTTAGACAAAATGATATTAAAAATGGAGGAGAAGGAGCGCCACTAGCTCCAGCCTTTCATAGACTTATAGTAAAGAAAAAAAAAATAGATTTACCCGTTTGTATACTAAATATAGGAGGAATAGCGAATGTGACAGCGATAGGCGAATATGACAAAAATAGTTTTGTAAGTAGAGACTTAGGACCTGGAAACTGTTTATTAGATGAATGGGTTAGAAATAACACAAAAAAAAAATTTGATAATAAAGGAGAAATAGCAAAAAAGGGAATTATTAATGAAATTATACTAAATCAAGCTTTAGATGATTTTGATAATAGATCAAATCAAAAAAGTCTTTCTTTTGATACTAAAGATTTCAATTTAAATTTTGTAAGGGGATTGAGTCTAGAGGATGGTGCTGCAACTTTAACTCACTTTACAGGTAAAATTATTGGTACAGGATTATTAACTTTTCTCTCTAATGTAAGTGAAAAATTATGGAAAGTTTTAGTTTGTGGTGGTGGAAGAAAAAATAATTATTTAATTGAAAAAATTAAAAATAACACTTTTAAAAATTTAATAATTCAACCAATCGATGATTATGGAATTGATGGCGATTATGTTGAGTCCCAAGCTTTTGCATATCTTGCAATCAGATCTTATTTAGAATTACCAATTTCATTTCCAGAGACTACTGGTTGCAAAAAACCTACTAAGGGTGGCGAAATTGTAAAAAATTTTTAATATAATGCAGTTTCTTTTTTAATATACTTATCTAATACTTTTATTAATTGGTTTTCAGATTTTGAAAAAAAATGATTTGCTTCATTGACCGATTGAAATTCAACTTTTATTCCTTTTTGGAGACTTAATCTCTTATCCAAATCAGATACATATTGGACTGGAACTAATTCATCTCTTTTTCCGTACACGACCAAACCTGAAGTTGGACACGGGGATAAAAAAGAAAAATCATAAACATTTGGTTGTGGCGAAATAGCGATAAATCTATTTATTTCTGGTCTCCTCATTAACAATTGCATTGCAATTAATGACCCAAAAGAAAATCCTGAAACCCAACATTGGGAATTATCAAAATTTTCTCTTTCTAACCAATCTAAAGCTGCCGCTGCGTCTGCTAATTCACCTTGACCATTATCAAATTCCCCATCACTTTTACCGACTCCTCTAAAATTAATTCTGCAAACTGAAAAATTATTTTCAACGAAAGTATTAAAAGTTTCCACAACAACTTTATTGTTCATTGTTCCTCCATATTGTGGATGAGGCTGTAAAACCAAGGCAATTGGTGAAGTTGGTTTTTTACTTTTATAATATTTCGCTTCGATTCTACCTGCAGGACCAGGAATAAATATTTCTAAAATTTTATTATCCATAATTGTAATTGATAACTATTCTCACAAAAAAAACTTGTTTATCATATTCATGCAACAATTTGCGAGTCTTTTTGTTTGTCAAATACTTGATTAATTTTGTCGGGTATATATATAAGTCGCATAAATAAACAATTATGAAGCTAACTACAAAATCTAGATATGCAGTAATGGCATTAGCAGATATGGCTCAATTTAAAGAGTCTAGCACAGTAAGTCTCAGAGATATTTCTTTAAGACAAAACATTTCCTTACTTTATTTAGAGCAAATTTTTCTAAAACTAAAAAAAAACAACATTGTAAAAAGTATAAGAGGCGTAAATGGAGGTTATATTCTAACCAAAAATCCTAATCAAATAAAAATTTCAGAAATTTTTTACGCGGTTGATGAAACCGTTAAAACTGTGGGATGTAAGAAGGAGTCAAAAAAAGGCTGCAATGGTAAATCCTCAAAATGTATTTCACATAATCTTTGGGATGAGCTTGAAACTCACATTAATACTTTTTTTGAAAAGAAAAGACTCAGTGATTTAGTTTATAATCAAGATAGGTCAAGAATATGAGAGAAAAAGAATTAGAAAAATTAAAAGAATATAAATACGGTTTCTCTACAGACATAGAGACGGTTAAAGCTCCAAAAGGGCTTAATGAAGAAGTAATTAAATTTATTTCTAAAACCAAAAAAGAACCTAAATGGCTTCTAGATTGGAGATTAAAAGCATATAAAAGACTAAAAGTTTTAAAAGAACCTAATTGGCAAAAACCAAAATATCCTAAAATAGATTATCAAGATTTATACTATTATTCTGCTCCTAAAAGTTTTAAAGATAAGCCAAAAAGTTTAGACGATTTAGATCCAAAGTTATTAGAAACTTATAAAAAACTTGGTATTCCTCTACAAGAACAGAAAAGATTAAACAATATAGCTGTAGATGCAGTTTTTGACTCTGTATCTGTAGCAACCACATTTAAAGAAAAACTTACAGAAAAAGGAATAATATTTTGTTCAATATCCGAAGCAATACAAAAACATCCTGATTTAGTTAAGAAATATTTAGGATCAGTCATTCCAATAACTGATCATTATTTTGCAACATTGAATTCCGCTGTCTTTACTGACGGTTCATTTGTTTATATCCCTAAAGGAATAAGATGTCCTATGGAACTATCTACCTATTTTAGAATTAATGCTTCTGATACAGGCCAATTTGAGAGAACTTTGATTATTGCTGATAAAGGTAGTTATGTGAGTTATCTTGAAGGCTGTACCGCACCTATGAGAGATGAAAATCAGCTACATGCCGCTAATGTAGAATTAATTGCACTAGAGGATGCAGAGATAAAATATTCTACTGTTCAAAATTGGTACCCAGGCGACAAAGATGGAAAAGGTGGGATATATAACTTCGTAACCAAAAGAGGTTTGTGCAAGGGTAATAATTCTAAAATATCTTGGACACAAGTTGAAACAGGATCAGCTATAACCTGGAAATATCCAAGTTGTATATTGAAAGGAGATAATTCAATTGGTGAGTTTTATTCTATTGCCATTACTAATAATCATCAAAAAGCAGATACAGGCACAAAAATGATTCATTTAGGCAAAAATACTAAGAGTAAAATTATTTCAAAGGGTATATCAGCAGGTTTCGCAGATAACACTTACAGAGGACTTGTAGATATTAATAAAAATGCAATTAATTCAAGAAATTATACTCAATGCGACTCACTTTTAATTGGTAATAAATGTGGAGCTCATACCGTTCCATATATAAAAAATAAAAATTCTTCAGCTAACATTGAACACGAAGCTACTACATCAAAAATCAGCGATGAACAGTTGTTTTATTGTAATCAAAGAGGCTTAAATCAAGAAGAGGCAGTTAGTTTAATTGTAAATGGTTTCTGTAAAGAAGTTCTCCAACAATTGCCGATGGAATTTGCTGTTGAAGCACAAAAACTAGTAGGGATAAGTCTGGAAGGAAGTGTTGGGTGATGCTTAATATCCAAAATTTATCTGCTAAAGTTGATAAAAAGACAATTTTAAACGGTTTATCACTTAAAATTAAGCCAGGTGAAGTGCATGCAATCATGGGTCCAAATGGATCTGGCAAAAGCACTTTAGCGAATATTCTCTCTGGTAAGAAAGGATACGAAATTTCTGGTGAAGTCAATTTTGAAAATAAGAATTTATTTGATTTAGCCATAGAAGAGAGGGCACATAAAGGTTTATTTTTAGCTTTTCAATATCCCCTTGAAATTCCAGGTGTAAACACATCAAATTTTTTAAAAACAACTTTAAATGCAATTAAAAAATCAAAAGGAGAAAAAGAATTAGATGCATTGGAATTTTTAAAAACAGTCAAGAAGAAAGCTAAAGAATTAAAAATAGACGAAAAAATTTTGACTAGACAATTGAACGTTGGTTTTTCTGGTGGAGAAAAGAAAAAAAATGAAATACTTCAAATGTCCCTAATAGAACCAAAAATGGTTATTCTCGATGAAACTGATTCAGGTTTAGACATAGATGCTCTCAAGATTGTTGCAGATGGAGTTAATTCACTTAGAAATAAAACTAGATCTTTTTTAATTATTACTCACTACCAAAGATTACTAGATTATATTAAACCAGATTTTGTACACGTTTTAATGGGAGGTAAAATTGCAAAGTCCGGCTGTATGGAGTTAGCCGAGCAACTTGAAAAGACCGGTTATGAGAAGATATGATTGAACAAATTAAAATAGATTTTGATAAAATATTAAACAACTTAAAACTTTCAAAAGAAAATGTTGATTTAAGAAAAAAAAACCTTAGCGAATTCATTAAAATAGGTTTCCCAAATAATAAAAATGAAAATTGGAAATTTTCAGATTTAAATAAAATTATTGCCTCACAAATTAAAAATTTAAAATTTTACAACAAAGAACTTATTCGTAATACAAGAGAACAACCAAATTTAATTGATATGAAAAATCCTAAATTTTTCGAACATAATAAAATTATTGTTGTTGATGGTGTAGTTGAAAGAATTGATTTTGAAACTTATGAAGATGTTACTAAAATTAATATAATTAATACCATTGAAAATGAAATATCAAAAAAAAAACAACCTCTTGTCTATTTAAATAATGCTTTTGCAACAAACTACTTAAAGATAATTATAAAAAAAGATTACTCTCTAAAAAAACCTGTAATCTTATACAATATAACAAGTCCTGAAATGTTATCGACTAATATTAATCAAAGAATAGATTTTGTTTTAGAGGAAAATTCAAAGATGAGCCTAATTAATTTTTTCTTAGACGATGGAAAAAACAATTTTATAAATATTTTTCAAAATTTTAACATTGAAAAAAACGCCATATTTAAAAATTATAAATTTGATACGCAAGAGAATAACAATCTTAAATACGTATATAATGAAATAGATTTAAAAGAAAACAGTCTAGTAGAAAATTTTATTATTTCAAAGGGATCTAAATTTTTTAAAAATGAAATTAACTGTAATTTAAAAGAAAAATATTGTTCTGTTTTTGTAAATGGAATTATTGATCTTAAAAATAATCAACACCATGAAATTAAGACAAATATAAATCACTTAAATGAAAATTCAAAAAGCTATCAACTAATAAAAAGCGTTTTAAGAGATAATTCGAGAGGAGTCTTTCAAGGAAAAATATTTGTAGATTCAATAGCACAAAAAACTGATGGTTATCAGTTAAGTAAAGCTCTTTTATTAAATGAAAATTGTGAATTTAATGCAAAACCGGAGTTAGAGATTTATGCAGATGATGTTAAATGTTCCCATGGATCAACTTCTGGAAATCTTGATGAAAACGCAATTTTTTACATGATGTCTAGAGGATTAACTTATGAAAAAGCGAAAAAACTTTTAATCAATGGATTTTTCTTAGACGTAACGGATAAAATTACCGACCCACAAGTCAAATTAATGGCAGAGATATTAATGGAGATTGAAAAATGAACATTGATAAAATAAAAAAAGAATTCCCAATATTTGACAATAAAATTCAAAATAACGATTTAGTATATTTAGATAGTGCAAATTCGTCTCAAAAACCAAAAAAAGTAGTAGATAGAATCTATGATTTTTACACAAAAGAATTTTCAAATGTCGGCAGAAGCATTCACTATTTAGCAGTGGCAGCAACAAATATGTATGAAAACACTAGAGTTTCAGTTCAAAAATTTATAAATGCAAAAGATAAAAACGAAATTGTTTTTACCAAAGGTGCAACTGAAGCAATTAATTTAGTAGCAAGCACATATGGTCAAAAATACCTAAATTCAGGAGATGAAATCCTATTAACAGAATTAGAACATCATTCTAATTATGTACCTTGGCATTATTTAAGAAAGTCTAAAGGTGTGAAAATAAATTTTGCAGATGCAAATGACGAAGGAGAAGTTACACTTGAAAACATAGAAAAAAAAATTTCTCCAAAAACAAAAATGATAGCTATAACACATTTATCAAATGTAACTGGCGCTATTTTACCAGTAAAAGAAATTACTCAATTAGCTCATTCAAAAAATATACCTGTTTTGGTTGATGGATGTCAGGGTGCACCTCATTTACAATTAGATGTGCAGGATTTAGATTGTGATTTTTATGCTATTTCATGTCACAAAATGTATGGACCAACGGGTTTAGGTATCCTTTACGCGAAAAAGAAATGGTTAGAAGAATTGCCACCTTACCAAGGAGGAGGTGGAATGATTGGTGAAGTTAAAAAGGAGGGAATAACGTATGGATCTTTACCAAACAAGTATGAAGCTGGCACCATGCAAACAGCACAAGTAATTGCTTTTAATGAGTCAATTAATTTTTTAAATACTATTGGTATGAAGAATATTATGAAACATGAGAATGAATTAATAAACTATGGTGAGGAAGTTTTAAGAAAAAATAATTCGGTAAAAATAATTGGAAATCCAAAAAATAAAGGTAGCGTTCTATCTTTTACTATTGATGGTATTCACGCGCATGATATTGCAACAATTTTAGACGAAGACGGAGTTGCTATAAGAGCAGGGCACCACTGTTGTCAAATTCTTCATGACAAACTAGGAATTTCAGCATCTGCTAGAGCTTCTTTAGGAGTTTATAACACTAAAGATGATTTAGATAAGTTAAATATAGCCATAAACAAATGTAAGAAAATTTTTAATTCAAAATGAACTTAAAAGATTTATATCAAGAAATTATTTTAGAACACGGAAAAAATCCAAGAAATTTAAGAAAGACTGAAAATTTTAATAAAGATGCTAAGGGACACAATCCATTGTGTGGAGACAAAGTTCATGTATTTTTAAAAATAGATGAGAACAAAAAGATTTCTGATATTTCATTTGAAGGAAGTGGATGTGCAATTTCAATGGCTTCTGCATCAATCATGACTGATTTAATGAAAGAAAAAGATGAAAAAGATGTAAAAGAATTAATAAAGGATTTTTTGGAAATGATTAAAGACAAACCAACTCTTTCTTACAAAGGGCTTAACGAAGATGATAAAACTAAATTAATGTCACTTTCAGGTGTTAAACAATATCCAATGAGAGTAAAGTGTGCAACTTTAGCGTGGCACACATTAACTTCAGCAATAGATAGATCTCAGGAGGAAATAAATACGGAGAAATTTGATTGATATGGAATTAAAAGAAAAAGTTATAAAAGAAATTAAAAAAATATATGATCCAGAAATTCCAGTTGATATTTTTGAATTAGGACTAATATATGAAATTAAAATTGAAAAAGACAATATTGTTAAAGTCAAAATGACGTTAACCACTCCAAATTGCCCAGTTGCTGAGAGTTTGCCAAAAGAAGTGAAGAATAGTATTATGTTAGTTGAAGGTGTTAAGGATGTAAATCTCGAGTTAGTTTGGGATCCACCTTGGAATAAATCTATGATGTCAGAAGCTGCAAAACTGGAATTAAATTTATGAAACAGCTTATAAAGTTAAGTGATAAAGCCGCTCAAAGAATTAAAGAAATTTTATCTAATGATACGACATCTTTAGGAGTAAGAATAGGAGTAAAAAGCGGAGGATGTGCTGGCATGTCTTATGTTATGGAATATGCCAAAGAATCAAAACCTAATGATGAACTCATTGAGGAAAAAGGGGTAAAGGTTTTCATTGATCCTGGAGCAATAATGTACTTATTGGGCACAGAAATGGACTACAAAGAGGAGGAATTTAAATCATCATTTGTTTTCAACAATCCTAATGAGACCGAAAGATGTGGATGTGGAGAGTCATTTAAGATATAATAGATGTTATGAGAGATACAAAGCATTTAGAAAAGTTTGCTAAAAATAGAGAGGAAAGATTAAAGGAAAAGCAACTATTTAAAAATAAGATTAAAGCAGTTGAGGCAGGTGCACACGGTACTCTTGATTATAGAATTAAAGAGGGTGTGAACAAAGATAAAATAGCAAACGATAATATTATTAAAAATAAAGATTAACAGCTATAATACATATCGAACTCTATTGGATGAGGTGTATGCTCAAAATTATGTATCTCATCAAATTTTAGTGCAATGTAAGCATCAATTTGATCGTCAGTAAAAACACCACCTGCAGTCAAAAATTTTCTATCTTTATCTAAATTTTCCATAGCTTCTCTTAACGAACCACAAACAGTTGGTATTTTTTTTACCTCAGACTCACTTAAAGCATATAAATCTTTATCAAAAGATTTACCTGGATCTATTTTATTTTTAATTCCATCAATTCCAGCCATAAGCATTGCAGAAAAAGTTAAATATGGATTACCTGCAGCATCAGGAAAACGTATTTCACATCTTGCTGCTTTTTTGCTCAGTGTGATTGGAATTCTACATGAAGCAGATCTATTTCTTGCAGAATATGCTAAAAGCACTGGAGCTTCAAATCCAGGAATTAGCCTCTTGTAGCTGTTAGTAGTTGAGTTTGAAAACGCATTAATAGCTCTTGCGTGCTTTAAAATACCACCAATATAGTATAATGCAGTTTCAGACAAACCAGCATACTTATCACCAGAAAAAACAGCTGTACTACCTTTCCAAATTGATTGGTGAACATGCATACCAGATCCATTGTCACCTTTAACTGGCTTTGGCATAAACGTTGCAGTTTTTCCAAAGGAATGAGAAACCATATGAACCGCATATTTATATAGTTGAAGGTTATCTGCTTGGTTTACCAAGGTATTAAAATACATACCCAATTCATGTTGACTTGGAGCAACTTCATGGTGATGTTTTTCAACTTTAATTCCCATATCTTTCATTGCTTTAAGATATTCACTTCTCATATCCTGGGCACTATCAACTGGTGGCACGGGAAAATAACCTCCCTTTATTCCGGGTCGATGTCCCATGTTTCCATTTTCATATTCTTTACCTGTATTATAAGGTCCTTCTGTGCTATCGATTTTAAATCCTGTTTCATTCATATCGTTTTTAAATCTTACATCATCAAATACAAAAAATTCTGGTTCAGGACCAAAAAAGGCCTTATCACCTACGCCAGATTTTTTTAAATAAGCCTCTGCTTTTTTAGCAGTTCCTCTAGGGTCTCTTTCATACGGATCTTTTTTAATTGCATCTAGAATATCACAAAAAATATTTAGAGTATTGTGTGAAGTAAAAGGATCTACTATTGACCTTGATAAATCTGGTTTTAAAATCATATCTGACTCGTTTATTGCTTTCCAGCCAGCAATTGACGATCCATCAAAAAAAATTCCATCGTTCAACATATCTTCATCAACTATTTTAGCATCCATAGTTACATGTTGGAGCTTTCCTCTTGGATCTGTAAACCTTAGATCCACATATTCAATTTGTTTGTCTTTTATAGTTTTTAAAATATTATTAGTACTCATGTAATTAACTCCGTTTTAATAATTGGATTATTATCAAAAAAAAATATATTTTTATTGCTTATTAAATTGATACCACATATGCATTTATAGCATAGGTAATAATTAGTTTATAAACTTTTATAATCAATTTAAAGTTGTATGGAAGATGTAAGAAACAAAGAAGGTGTGTTGAGAGCACAAAAAGCTATATCGTTATTTGACAAAAATATAAAAATTCAAATTTTAAATAAAACAGCTAAAACAGCAAAAGAAGCCGCATTAGCACTAGATTGCGAAGTTGGAGCTATAGTTAAAAGTTTGCTATTAAGAGCTGACGAAGGATTTATTATTTGTCTCATCCCAGGTGATAAAAAATGTTCGTTAAATAAACTAAAAAAATTAACTAATAAAAAAGATGTTTGCATGGCTAATGCAGACCAAGTTAAAGACCAGACTGGATATACAATAGGTGGCGTCTCTCCAGTTGGCCATATAAAAAAGAATAAAATAATGATCGATCTAAAATTAAAAAGATTTGAATTTTTATATGCAGCCGCTGGTCATCCTAACTGTATTTTTAAAATCAGTTATAAGAAATTAATTGAAATCTCAAATGGAAAAGAAGTTGATATTTCAGAATGAAACAACCTACTTTATCAGATTATATTTTATTAATAATATTATCCCTAATATGGTCCTCAGCTTTTTTTAATATTAAAATTGCCACTTATTCTTTTGGTCCTATTACTATTGCGTTATTAAGAGTATTTTTTGGAGCCATACCTGTAATACTTCTTTGTAAATATAAAAAAATAAAGATTGAAGCTTTTTCTAAAGATTGGTTTTGGTTTGCGATGATTGGTTTAGTTAATCTAGTAGCTCCATTTTTTTTAATTGCATACGGGGTCGCGAATGTTCAAAGTAATTTAGCAGCAATTTTGATGTCCACTACTCCGTTAAGCTCAACTTTATTAGGACACTTTTTTATAAAATATGAAAAAATAAATCTTTACAAAATAATTGGTGTCTTGATTGGTTTTTCAGGGATAATTTATTTATTTTCTGACAATATATTAATCAATCAAAATAATTTTAATTCTGCTTTATTAATTTTATTAGGGTCTACCGGATATGTAGTAGGAGGGATATTAACTCTTAAGATTAGTAAAAAAAAAAATGAGAATGTTACGGCATCAATTTTAATCTGGGCTACAATTATATTAATCCCAATCGCAACAATTTTGGAAAAACCTTGGAATTTAAATCCTAGTGCAGAATCTACAATATCATTGATTTATTTAGGTGTTGTAGCAACAGGCATAGCTTGGCTTTTAAGATTTAAAATTTTGAAAAAAAACGGATTAGTTTTCCAGTCCCAGGTAGCGTATTTAATACCTTTATTCGGTGTAATATTGGGCTATATATTTCTAAATGAACTTATAACCTCAAAAGTTTTGGTATCTTTAATAGCTGTTATCATTGGAATTTATTTTGTTAAAAAATCTACTCTAAATCTAAGAAAAGACTATTTAAAAAAGTAGCTAAATACTGCAGCCAACTTTACAAAATTTTTAAGAGAATTTTTCACATTAAAAACTAAAAGATATAAAATTCCTCTAATAAAATATTTAAATATTCTTATATAAATAATTTTTGATAATTTTCCTACACCAAAATATATTAATGGTGACAATTCATGATGAAAAATTTTTAACAGAAAAGTATTTAAATCATTCTTGACTGAGGAACTTTCTTTATGAATTACCTCAATATTTGGAGATAGTATTATACTTTGTTTCATTTTAAGATATTTTCTGCAAAGATCGATCTCTTCCCAAAATAAAAAATAACTTTCATTGAACATGCCAATATCAATAAATTTTCTTTTCTCAATCAATAAAGCTGCGGATTTATGCACTTCAACGCAACATTCGCCATCAGGTTTTTTATTATTTAAAAGTTCAGCACTCTTTTTCTGTAGTTCATTTCTAGGAATATTTTTACCTTTTTCAGGTAATAAACCATAACAACTTTTATCATCCTTTATCCAAGGACCAACTGCTGCTGCATCAAACTTTTTAGCAAAACCAAGTAATTTTTCTAAAATATTTTCATTAACTATACAATCAGGTCCAAGTATTAAAAAATATTCTCCCCCAACTTCTTGGACAGCTTTATTAACAGACTTGCCAAAACCTAAATTCTTTTTATTTTTTATTATTTTTACAGAGGAGTAATTACTTCTAATTTCCTCTAATATTGTTTCGTTTCTTCCATTATCAACGATTACAATCTTAAAGTTTCTTAAATTTTTTAAACACTCAAATATGATATTTGTGGACTTATATAAAACCACAATTATTGTAACTGCCTCAAATAGATGTTTATTATCTAAATTTTTCATAGTTAATATATGCTTTATAACCAACTATTTATAAATATTACTTTTAAGTTTATTTAAATAAAAATAGATTATAAAAAGATTATAATGAATGAAATTTATAGATTATTTGAAGAAAGTAAAAATTTTTCTACGAAATACTCAAAATACTTTAAAATATATGAAGAATTATTTACATCATACAAAGACAGACCTATCACTTTTGTAGAAATTGGAGTTTATAATGGCGGAAGTCTGGAAATATGGAAAAAATTTTTCAACAAAGAGTCAAGAATTATTGGAATAGATATTAACCCAGAGTGCAAAAAACTTGAAGAACAAGGATTTGAAATTTTTATTGGGGATCAAAGTAAAGCAAATTTTTGGGAAGATTTTTTCAAAAAGGTAGGCAAAGTTGATATTATTTTAGATGATGGAGGCCACAAAAACGATCAACAAATTATAACTTTAGTCAATTGTATTAAAAATATTAACAATGGTGGATTGCTTGCAGTGGAAGATACTCACACCAGTTATTTGAAGGAATTTACAAATTCCGAGAAGTACTCTTTTATTAATTTTTCTAAAAAGCTTATAGATGATATCAATTATACCTATCCCAATCTCGGAAATTTCAAATTCTCATTAAACAAATATATATATTCAATGGTTTTTTATGAAAGTTTTGTCGTATTTAGGATAAATACTGAAAGAGCAAAAGAAAATACTCTAGTAGGAAACAATAGTGACGAGAAAAGTATAAAGATGTTAGATACAAGCTTAACAGAGAGGAATAAAATTGAGGAAAAATTTAAAATTCTTTTTAAATTTAAACCTTTTAGAAAAATTTTAAGAATAATTCATAATCTCAAAAGAAATCAAAAAAACAAAAATCTCAGAAATTTTTTTAAATAAAATTTATTGATTCTCACGTGAAACATTAAATTCAACCTACAAATGAAAAATTTAATACACTTTCAAGTTGAAAATAATTTGATGCATTTACTTTAAGACCATAATGCGTTCTAATTTATTTTTATAAAAGAGGAGGAAAAATGAGTGCAGAAGCAATGAAAGTGTCCTCTGTATTAGATACATCCCATTTGAAGGTTAAATTTCCATTTAAGGCTAAATATGGAAATTATATAAACGGTAAGTTTGTAGAACCTAAATCTGGCAAATATTTTGACAATGTTAGCCCGATATCTAATGAGAAGATCTGTTCGGTGGCACGATCAAATGATAAAGACGTGGAAGCAGCTCTAGATGCAGCACACGCAGCATTCGCTGAGTGGGGAAAAACAGATATCACTACGAGATCAAATATTTTGTATAAGATAGCTGATGTAATAGAAAAAAATCTGAATTTGTTAGCTACAGCTGAATGTTTAGATAATGGAAAACCCATCAGAGAATGTATGGCAG
>CEQP01027859.1_pt1 | contig 16008 bp, 26 predicted proteins | sample 356291 | NCBI WGS metagenome assembly CEQP01 (sample SAMEA2621221, study PRJEB7988) | marine metagenome | isolation source: saline water (ENVO:00002010), including | reverse complement strand
GATATGGTTTTAAAGGTTGTTATAGGCTGTAATGATATGGCCTATAACAATTCTCCAATGTATCAACCAATGGTTAAAGCATTGGTTGAAGCTATAGAATATAAGATTATGTATGACCAGGGCTTGACGATGGATGAACCACCAAGAGTTACAGAATCTAATGATATAGCTGATTTCGATAGTCATTTAGAATCTGGTTATTCAGTAGACAACTATATGGATGATGGTGAAGCTTTAGCCTCTGCAGGTTTTGGAACTGACGAGGATTACGGATCATTTGGGGGTGATGAGTTCTGAACCCCCTAAAATTCAGAAAACCAGAATTAGCCATGTGGGGTAAAAATCACATGGCTTTTTTTATGTGTTTTCTGAACATTTGATGCCGTAGGCAACTTTGCTTTGACCCCACAACATGTTGTGGGGTGTGCCATGCCAATGGCATAGTGGCATACGGTGGCAGCCATTGGCATGACACCAAATTTATATAAGTTGGCATGGTTTGTGAGTGCACCAAACTTATATAAGTTGGCATGATTTATGATTTAATTTTTTTTATTTTTACCCTTGACATTATTATATAATACTGGTATAATTATGGTATATTTAATTAGGAGATACCACATGAAAAAAACCATTTTCACATCTGATGATTTTAATGCTTTGAGTCGTGAGCAATCCAAGCAAATCAAGCAACATGAGTCAAAAAAGTTTTGGTCAAAAATCATTTATACTAAAGATTTGAGCCACGATATAAAGTACTCAAAAATTTTAGAAAGGGGTAGAGAGGTGGAGCAATTACACAACGAGGAAAAATGGGCCAATCATGAAATGGATAATGATTTCACCCAAAAAAATCAAGCCATAGCTGAGAGTTGGTCTATCTCTGAGGATAGGTTATGCCGTATCTGTGAACAGGCATTAGATCACTTTTCAGATTGGGAACGATAGGAGGATTTTGACATGTTAGATTTATATTTTAGTTTTGAGAATTGGTTACAGCTACATAAGTTCGAGGTCTGTTATTCTTTTATGTTTGTTTATTGGGTTTGTGTTTCTTGGGTTGGTGGTATGGAATATCAACGGATAAAAACTCAAAATAAAAGGGACAAAAAATTTAACGAAAATATGGGTTTGGTAAAAAAGGTTTTTTCAAGATAAAAAAACAATGTCAACCCTGAAAAAAAACCATTTCGGGGTTGACACTATTATATAATAATGGTATAATATAGGTATAACAATTAATTAGGAGATACCAATTATGAACGTAGTAGGTCGAGAAATTTATTTAGACATGGATCAATGCCAACTTTTCGGGGCTGAGTATTTCAAAAAGCACTGGACAGCCTTAAATTCTAAAGATGTTTTAGAGTCGAAAAAAAATGGCTATGATGAACAACACAGGATAATTTTAACAGCTTGTAACGGCAAATACATTGTGTTGGAACGTTACAGTGGACAAAAACCAGGATGGTATACCATCACAAAGAAGGTGGAAGTATAATGCAACAAAAAGCAGACTATAAAGCTTTAGTATTTGACAATCAGAAAAAGGTTGTCAATGTTGTTTACTGGTGCAACGTAACAAGACAAGAGGCTCAAAACCAAGCTAACAAGTTATTTTTCCCAATGTACCTTACAGAGAAAAAAACACAAGGATACACGTGGAAAATTTATAATTTTGATTTTAGTGCCTTAACCTTAAAAGGTATATAGTTATGTATGACGAAACAAACGATTATATCATCATATTGTTTGACAATGAAAATACCGTTATCGAACAAATTTGGTGCAGGAATACCACAGAAAAAGAAGTAACTAGAAAGGCCAATCAAGATTATGATTGGCCCAAAGATTCTTATTGGAGGATTTACAGATGGCAACGTTAAAAGGATTAGTTGAAATTTTGATTACAGGTTTTTTACTTTCGGAAGTTTGGAAAATATCATTTTTGGCTATAGATTCTTTTATAAAATTTTGGAATTAACCTTGACACATTTATATAATAGTGATATAATTCTACTATAATCAATTAGGGGAAAAACCATGTTACAACAACTTACATTTAACGAAGATGACGGCAAAGATACCGAAAAAACCATAAATATCGGTGATTGGTTTCGTCCATTTGGTGAGCACGTAGATTTTTCAGTTGAGGAAATTTTTGAATCTGGAGATATTGTCGGGGTTGACTATGATGGTGGCACGATAGAATGCACCGTTTGGGATGTCGTGGTCTGGCATGACAACTATATAATCTGAGAATGGCACAGGTTGGCATGGCATGGATTGGCATGTCATGCCACTTGGCAGAGTGGCATGAATTGGCATACCCCCAAAATCTCAAAAATGGCAAAATAAAAAAATGCCCTTCCATGCCAAATTGCCCTTGACATTCTATCCTGACCTCTGATACGGCCTTCGGCTCTGCTTAGGGTCATGGGGCTAAAAGCCCCACCCTGACTGAGTTCTAGTCTACTTTTCTTCTTTGCTGCATCTCTCAATAATAGGGTCGATTAGCCTCCATATTTCCTTTAAGGTATCGGAGGCTTTTTTTATTTCTTCTGGTCTGGCTTCTGCTAGGTCACATATTAGGTTTAAGCCAAGCTCAAAGTATTGAGACTTGACTTTATTATATTCATTGTTTTTTTCTTTAGGCATTATTCAATATTTCCCAGTTTGATGGTTGATCTGTCATGACGTGGAAATTCTCTTTTATTTCCTCCCATTCGTCAATTATGGATTGAATCCTAATATTATCTGCAGTCTCATAGATGTATTGTAAGTAGTATATGGCAGTTAAGGTTTTCATTTTTTCACCCAGGCTAAGGCTTTGTACCCGATTAACATAATGACAGTGGTTAGAATTAGACTTCCTAGAATCATTTTTATCTCCTGATTTATACCGTAATTATATCATTATTATATAATGGTGTCAAGAAAAAAGTGCAAATAAAATTCCATACTTTTTAAATTCCATAAGTTTTGAATTCCATACCCCCTAAAATCCATAAATAGCCATTTCTGAAAATGGGTCAAAAATCACATATTCCTATTAGGGGGTTTACGGAACCCCTGATAGGGTCGGCAGCTCTGCTGAGAGAGGGTCTGTCAAGCAGGGATATTTAGGGTTAAAAGGGCTGTTTTTTGATTTGAATTTTGCCCTATTTGCTGTGGTATAATTTGTTATCTTTTTCGGGGTTTTTAATATTTTTTCCCCTGATTAAAGATACCCGTTCCTTCTGAGTGGTGGTATTTATCTACCACCACTTTTTTATTGTCTCTAGCTTGTTTTAGGGGTCTTGTTTAGTCATGTTCTCTGGTCTTGTTTGGTTGCTGATAGAGCTTATTTTCCCTGTATTTGGCTGGATGTTTCTACATTTCCTTATGATTTGGTTATATGAGGTAGCTGAAGATACTCGATTAAAGCATAAAGTTTTAGGTTCAAGTAGGTTTTAGGGTTGCCTATTCTGATATCATATATGTTATAATTGTCTGGCTGTTAAGCCTATGAGTTGCAGCTCTTCTGCTTAAGTTGTCATTGGCAGCAGATGACTTAAGGCTAGGCTTACACAGTTGTTATGTGTTACATAATTTTCTCCTTAAAGATTGCTTAATCGGATCATTAAGATCCGATTAAGCTTTTTTAATAATTAAAGTTTAAAGTTATAATTCTAAAAAAGTGGTGCTGTGAAAATTTGTTTTAGTTTGGTTATTTTTGGTTCTCTCTTTTTTTACGAAACCTAATTTACACATTTCCTGAAGCAGAACATTTCTGAAGTATTTCCGAAGATTTACCGAAGTGTTCCGAAGAGTTCCCCAAGTATTTCCCAATATTTCCCAAGCATATGCCCAAAACTAAAAAAATAGGCATTGGGGGTGGTCAAATTTGAAAAAGGCCGATTTGGAAAACTGGCAATGGGGTGAGAAATTGAAAATAGCTTTTTTTGAAGGCAAGTATTTTCCAGTGCACCTGGAAGGACGATTAGATAGATGGAAAAGGCAGTAACTAAGGATTTCAATCCAATAGATTTAACGTTAGTAGAAGAATATGTCAACAACATTGACTTGTATCAAACGGGTTTTAGGAATGGCTACTATGAGGGCTATAAGGATGCAGTCAGGAGTGTAATCAGTAGGAGTCGTGTTGGCAGCAAGCAAGGCATCTGGAATAATTTTTTGATGGTACTTTATAAGTGGAGTCAAGATAAGATCAGCAAGGATGTCGGTTATGAGCACCCACCTCAACTGGATGAGTTTTCTAGAGAGCCAGTTGAGGAGAAGAAAAAGAAGATGGGTTGTGTCTATTTCATAAATATGTCGGGGACAAATTTTTTAAAGATTGGATATACATTTAACTTCAAGAAAAGATTTAATCAGATTAAAAATAATGTTCCAGCAGAATTGGTGGTCTTGGGAAAGGATTGGACATACACACCCAAGCAACTGGAGAGGTCATATCACACAGCTTTCAAGCCTTACCGTTTGAAGACGGGAGAGTGGTTTGAAATACCAGATTTAATGTCTAAGTTGACACAATGGAGGGTTAAACTAGCTCCTGTCCATGAAGTGGATGATGAATACAAAGATGACCAGGACTACGACAACTATTAAGCACGATGAAATCTATCCTGAAGGGTAACACACTGAACGACCCCCAAAAAACCCTTCAGGACGATCCTAGAGCCACTCAAGGAGAAATGGCTCTTTGTACTTACCAATGGGGTTCAAAATTGACTTGTTTTGATTGTCAAAACGTATATAATTTAAAATGTACGATAAAAAAAGATTCTATGCTAGGAGTCGAGGATGGCAAACGAGGAACAATTATTGGAAGAGGATGAAAAGGATGATGCAGTGGCTGAAGAGTACAGGGGCAAATCGGATCATGAGGTGATTCTGATTTTAGAGACTCAAGTCCAGGAGTTGATAAAGAGTCTGGATGAGAGTAAGAGGCAAAACACCAATTTGTTGAAGACACAGGGTCAGATATCGGTAGTTAGGTTAGTCTTCATTGGTGTTTTATTATTAATTGGTTGTATGGTGGGTATGAGTATAGTTTCGTGGTGGAGTCCAAGAGCAGCTTCAACGGGTATAGAGAAAGAGTTAGCTTTCTTTGAGAGGTTACTTTTGGTTCTTTTGGGGATACTAAGTAGTGCCGTAGTAGCATTGTACGATCAGAGGAATGGAGGAAAGGAGGGCTAGGGGTTTCTTCTTATATGGAGGGGGAAACCCATAAGTATAAAAAACGTGGAAAGAAGAGTAAGGAAAGAAACTTTAGTGGAGAGGATTAAAAGGAGTAGAGCTATTAAGCACATAATAGATGAGGTTATAGGTTCGTTAGACCAAAGGACGGTGGTATTCCCTGATTTAGAGGAAGCTTTGGTGGGTGTAGTTAGGAGGTTTGGTCAAGATGACATAGCCTGTTATAGCTATGACAAGGTGATAGAGCTTTATATAGATCAGGGGATGAGTTATGAGGAAGCAGTAGAATATTTTGAGTATAATACGATAGGTGGTTGGTATGGAGATACTACACCATGTTTTATAACTTCGGAGATAGAGATATGAGAAAAGTAAGGTTAGTAGTGGAGACTAGCTTACATCCTAAGAGTCTGCAAATGGTTCTTCAGGAGGCTGTAGTCAATCCTACGGGATTTATTACTAAGGTAGAAGTTGAAGAAGAGGAATATGATAATTTTGGTGAGGAATCTTTTCTTAAGAGTCTTTATAATCGTGATGACATTATAGACTTGAAGGAGAGGCATCAAAATAAGATAGTGGATTTAACTGAAACAGAAAGATTAGAGGCAAAGATAGACAAGTTAGAGGTGGAGCAAAAGCAGGTGGCATTTGTTGATCCTACACCGAATATGCCTGGGATGATGCCAGAAGCATGTAGCCTGGGGGGTGGCTGAGACTAGCTTTTATTTCCAGTTGGAAATGTAGAGCTATTATGTTAAAATAGATGTTGTACAGTGCCAAGTATGCCAAAGGGTGTGGCATATTAAAATTGTGCAAATCGTTCATCTAACCTCCTAAAGTCATAGTTAACTATTTCATAGTTAGTTATGGCTTTTTTCTTTGCTTAATATAATCAAATATGATATTATAATTTGTGGGATGTGATTTTATTTTCATTTTTTTGTCCTTCGTTTGTTAACTGCAAAGAAATTTTTAGATTATGACTAGATAGTTTCTTAATAGTTGATATGCATTGTACAACTCAACGTTTCCAGATGGAAATGTGTAGGGAAGCTTCTAGATTGCTACTAGCTAGTCTCCTTATCGTGGTTGTTATTACTTCTGCCATGATTGAATATATCTTGTTACAATATATTCAATCATGGCTTTTTTTATTGACTATATAGCCTTAATCTGATATTATATATTTGTTGGTTGAAAAGCCAACAAAATATAATCAACTAAAGGAGAATATCTTTTAGTCGGTTAAGATTTTGCTATTGTATTAAACGTAAAAAAGAGTTCTGATAAAGGGATCTATCAGAACTCTTTTTTTATTTACGGTAGAAAGCCCAAACGATGGTGCAAAAGATGGTCATTAGAAGACCAGCAGAGTAGTTGAAGAGTAGCCAATAGGCTGTTACGTTTTTGAGAAGTACGTAAGCCAATCCTGAAGAATATCCGATACCATTGACTATTAGCATAATCAAGCTTACATCATTAGAGCTTTTTCTTTTGATGATCTTGATTATTTGGGGAATGTAGGCTGAACTAAAGGAGATGGTTAGTATTAGCCCGAAAGCTTGTTCTAACATTAAGTCTTAAATAGCTGATCCACTATTCTTTCTAAAATAAGAGAGCTATCAAAATTTTCGATGTTTAAGTTTTTGTTTTTGCTTGATAGTCTGTGTTTGGATGGTAGTAGGTCTGTATCGTGTTTTCCACTTCTGAATCTACCATTTCTGACAACGTAAAGGAAAGATTTTACTCTGGCATAAGCCCATTCTTCGGCACTTCGGATGTGTGGCCTGACTGAACCTGGATTAGTTTTGTAAGCTCCGATACCTCTACGAAAGACGGCAAGAAGCATTCGGTAGGTAACTCTTTTTTTAGGGTCTTTGCCATACTTTTCGTTATGTTCTTTGACTCTATTGACTAGAGTTTGATTTTTCTTGCTGTATTCTTTTTCCAAGTTTTTGATTATGAATGAGCAATCAACATCACCTATTAATAGGCTTTTAGATTTTCTTTGGTTAATTTTCTTTTTTTGTTCGTTGATTACTTTTTTCATGCCACTGACACCTGAAGAATTGACTGTTCCCCATTTGACATGTGCAATAGCACCTTTTAAGCCTGTATTTTTATAGTGTCTGCTGGCAAATTTTTCTCTTCGTTTAATCCAAGATAGAACTGATGGTGTACGTTCTCCTGCACGATATTTGCCCCAAAGACGAAAGGCATCATCACCAGTGAAAGAAGTAGGTGGATTTCCACCTGTACCTGCCATTTTCCATATTTTTGGGTATTCTTTTTTAAGCTTTAAAGCATATTCATAATCGAATTGTTTAAACCTACTGTTGGAGATACTTATTTTTTCGTTATCTCCATAACCAGGAAAATTAGTTCTTTTTTTGCTCATTTTTTAATGCCTCTAAAAAAAACCCTCTGCAAGCCAATCTCACAGAGGGACAATCAAAACCCAAACAAATTAAATAATCAGTTTAATTTGAACCAATATTATAATAGAATATGATATTTAATTCAACATTATTTTATACGTAATTTTTGTAATAAGCTATTTTTACTTTGTTCTATTAGGCTATTTTGCAATATTGAGTGTTGAAATTGTATTTGTTGGCATTCAATATTATAGAAGTCAAATATTTCAATAGCTTTTTGATCATGTTCATATTCTTCGTAATAGACTACCTTGGGTATTTTATACCCTGCAATTAGGGTTGCACAAGAGGAGCATGGCATTAGGCTAACGGCTAGGAGTTTGCATTCTCCTGCTTTGAATAATGATAGGCAATTAGCTTCTGCATGGATCATAAAGGGTCTACGTTTGTCTCTATCGTCCCAAAATGAGTCATCTACTGTCTTACCAGGGGCAAGACCATTATAGCCTAAACCAAGGACTCTGTTGTCATAATCTAAGGCACAAGCACCAACTTGTTTGTATGGATCTTCACTTCTTAATGAAGCTGTGATGGCAAGCTGAAGGGCATATTCTTCCCAAGTTAACCTTTTCTTTTTTGGTTCATGTAGATAGGTAACGGTCATTAATCTGCCTTGTATTTATTTTCTTTCATTAATTGGTTAGCTTTTTCTTCACCAACTAGTGCTTTTAATTCTTGAACAGCTATGTTGGCATCTATTCTACATTCTTCGGGTAGTCCTTTAATTTTGAACATGATTTTATCTAAATAGGGTAAAGACCTATACCATTCACGATAGGCTTCTAGTTTTACCATCCAGCTTCTCAAACTTTCTTTTTCTGGTTTTGCTGGCTCTAGGTTCATTACAACACCTTACTTCTTTTTTTTATGGTGTAGGTTCCATTAATCATAGCTAAAAAACGTCCAAATGCCCATGCATCTCTGATTATTATTTTGATAGGTGGTAGATCTTTTAGTTTAAAGTTAGTGGCCTGTATTCCCCAAGCTGTTTCCATTCTCCATAGCATCCAATCAATTGGTGGTATAGGTAAAAAGGGAAAACGTATAATCCAGTTTTTTCTTCTAACATTCCAAAGATAATATATTAAAGTTTTAGCTATTTGATAGTTACTAAAAGTCAATGTTTCCTCTACTTCGATTGATGGTCTTTCTTTTTAAATAGTTTTCTATTTGCTGCATCATTTGCTCAAGTATCCAGGCATCTGAAGGCAAACTAGAAATTTTTTCTTCCCAAGGCATATCCTCGATAGATTTATTTAGCTTACAAATTTTTTCTATTTCTTTTCTTACTTGAGCAATTAAATGGATAACTTTATTACTCAACAAACTATTTTCTCTATTAAACAAGCTCATAATGCTACACAGATTTGTTAAGGATAATAAAAACCACCCCTTTTGGGCAAAAGGGGTGGCTGGCTTGAAAACTTGAAAGAAAGTACAGTTAAAGTATAACATTTGATTTAAAACTATAGCAAATCAAAAGCCTTGTTCTATGTGTGAAGCTCCATTTGTCTTAGATACTGTAATGATGTTGTTAGCTGAAAGCTGTAGATCCTCTTTATGAGTAATAAGAATAAGCTGTATCCCTAGACGTTTGCAAATCTCAGCTAAAAAATTAGAAGCTGTTTGTAAGTAATTGGTTGACAAAAATTTTAAGCTTTCATCTAAAATTATGGTTTTTTGTGATCCACTGAGGTAGACAAATATTATTTTAAAGATTAAAGCAATAATATCATTCATTCCACCACCACAAGATTTTTGTGGGTCTAATACAAATGAATCTTCTGTTATCATAACGTCAATAGAAGGCTGATTTCGGTAAGTTTCTAGGTTAATTTGAAAGTCTATGTTCTTATCAAATATGTGGCTCAAAGCTTCTGTAACCAAATGATTAAAGGTACTGCAGATACGAATCCTATATTCAGCCGAAACTTTTGATAAGAATTCTCTTAACTCAGTATAAACAACTAAAGAATTTTCATTTTCTTCTTGTTGTTGTTTATTTTTTTGCATCTGAGAGCTAATTTCTTGACTTTGATAGTAATATTTTTTAGTCAATTCTTCTAGTTCTTCAATTTTTTGACTAACGTTATGTATTTCTAAATTAAATTTTTTATTGTTTGTATAATCCATTTTGTAAAGCTTATATACCCATAAATAGTGCAGCCAAATGAAAATAATAAAAAAGATGAAACAGTGATTATTATTACTCTAAAATTAAAGTCTTCGTTGTCTGGGTCATAATCTTTGTTATCATCATCATAATCATCAAACATTCTATCGACTATTGATTCTTTAACTTTATAATCTTTAGTTTTCATTTTCAAAATGTCGTAGTTTATTCCAACTGATTGGAGCAATTTGTTTTGATAGTTGATCTATTTGATCGGCTATTTCTTTAGTCTCTAATTGAGCATCTGGCTTACACCTTAAATTACAGACTCTAGCAAAAGCCATTAAGCTTCCAGACCAGTACCACTCAGTAATCATAGATTGTGGTAGTATCATTCTAGCTTGTTCAGGGCAAATATCATGACTAATCATTTGAGTATAAAGGTTATTTATTCTTTTTATCAAGTGTGGATATTCTTGAGTGAAAATGTTTTGTACATCACTTCCAGGATCTGACCCTTGTTTTTTATCTTTTACTCTAGATCTCCACTTCTCTGGTTCATAATATTCAGGCTCTGAGTCTACGTATCTCCTACTTATTTCGTTCCAAACTAATCCTACTTGATGTTTGACAAGTTGTCTAGCTACAAACACTGGTGCTTTTATGTGAAACTGTAAAGAGCAATGACCAAAAGGTGTCCAGTGCTTGTGTTTAGCTAAATAAGCAATTAGCTTTTCATCTTTTTTATCTAATTTCTTTTTCATTTTACCAAAAGAAACTCTAGCAGCATTTACAACGGATAAATCTCCACCCATTGAATCTATCAATTCTACATTCATATTTTACTCCTAATAAAAAAAACCCATTCAGACCATATTACCTTATGCCAAAATAATATAATCTGAATGGGAAAGGAAAATAATATGTAGCATTAGCTACATGCCACATACATGCCATATTTCCATATTTAGGTAGTAAAGAGGTAACTACCTATAATTAAGCAGGTCAAGATGAGGCCTACTTAATTAACAGTTTAACGACATGTTAAGGTCGAAATATTTTATTATGAATTTTCCATCAACTTAGCTATTTCACCTGCTACTTCATCAGTTTCATTGGCTGATGAAGAAGATTGGTTATTGTCCCAAGGTAAATTAGTAGGCTTAGGTGCATTGCCACTAGAAACTTGCCCATAAACATCATACAGGAACTGTATTTGTTCATCTCTAGTTTTCTTTTTGTAATATTCATTAAGTTTAAACACTTCATTTCTGTCAGATATAGCTTGCTTTTCTTCATCTGTCAAAGGGCTATTGGTTAGCTGATAATCTAAACTATATTTATCAGAACCTGACTTGTCTGCAAAGTAACTAATTTTAATGTCATATCCAGTTTCTGGATCTGTAGGATCACCTCGATAAAAACCCGATTCAGCTTCTTCTGCTGTAGGTGGAATCCAACCCATAATTTCATTCCAGTTAGTTAAACGGAAGGAGATTATAGAAACTGATCCAGCTAAATCGACCTCTTGCACTTCTCTATCAAAACATAACATATTAGCCTGGAAAGAATACTTTACTGGAGGCTTATCTTTGTTAAAGAAGTTAGGTGGAAAAGACACAAAATCTATTTCAGGATGTACTTTCCCTTGGATTTGATGATCATAGATCTCACATATAATGCAATCTCTTTCTGATCTTGGAAGCTCTGTTAGTTCAGGCTTATTGTAGTCATAGTTACTACATGAAAGAGCTGTTCTTTTCTCCGTACCGTCAGGCATTTTTATGTTTACAAAATGTTGCCATCTTCTTTGCACATTACCAAAGATACGTATACGTGAATTCTTTTGCCATTTTATGAAAGGTGGTCGATCATTAGAAAGTGGCATACCACTTGATTCAGCTCTTAAACCCATTAAACTCATTTTTAAAACCTCAATTTATTCAAATATCAAATTTTTCAATAATCAAATTAAAAAACCTAACTTTAGTAGCTTCACAGCCGAAGAGTTAACTACTAAAGCTAGATTTTTATGCCTGTGAAAACATTATAATGTAACAACTTGAAAAGGTTCGTCTTAGTGGTCTTACTAATATCAGAGCTTAAGTAATACTTTCAGAGTTAAGAATTTTATAAGCACCCTTATAGGAAAAACTAGACAAAATAGTCTAGAAAACACAACCCTTTTTACTTCTGCCTTACGGGGAAGTTTTGAACACATGTCACCATGTGGAACGGGGTTCCTTTGCTGACCCTGCCAACTCGTTACATAGGTAACATACCATTTTAATTTTAAAAAAAAAGTAAAATATGAATTTATTTGCAAAAAAGAAAGCCACTATCGGGAGATAGTGGCTTAAAGGAAGAGTTTGGAAGTTTTGCCTAGTGGTAAAGGCAGAACTATTATAACACATTAATTGTCAGAGTCAAATGATAAAATGTCATTAATCTTTTCCATTAGATTATGTTCTAATGTGTCTATCTTATCCTCAACAACATTTTCAATTTTTTGAGTTAAGCTGTTTTCAAAAGGATCTTCTATTTTTTCATCAATAAGCTGATACATTTTTTCAGCCAATTCTTTTTCTTTCTTTTCTTCATCTCTCCTGGTTGGCCCATCTAAATCTTCTTCAATTTCTTTATCTAGCTCTTTATCAGGAGAAGGTAGAGAATAGTTATGATATAGATTTTCAATGTCCTTCTGGTTTTTAGCATCTATTTCATTTAATTCAGTATCCTCTAATTCTTCTAATCCAGTAGGGACTCCTTGCTTTAAAGCAATCTTAAATGGAATATTTCCCCAACTGACAGGTCTTAATCCAAGTCTTTTCTCTCTAACGTAGTTAATAGTAACTACACCCTGGTTTAACATGTCTTTATCAATATCCCATTGTTCTGTAGCATCAAGCTCTCTTTCCATTCCCCAATCTACATATATATCTTTAAATCCAAATCCACCTTTATGACCAACAAATGGGTTAGGTTGTGACCATATAAGTTCGGAATTTATATGATAAGCAAAGCTGTTTAGTTGTGGCACTAAAGCATCTTTTTCAAATTGTGCCTGTTGTCTTTCAGAGTTTAATTTTCCAGTATTTGGTGTAACCATACCTAAGACTAAAGGCTGCATATTAAAAACGGACATTATTTGCTCTAGCATCCATTGTGAATATGACTTGAATGACATTTCATTAGGTGCAAGACCAACCTTATCTATTTTTACAGACCCTTCACCTTCACCTGTACTGATTAAAATAGGTCTATGTGGCTTTCCTCTTAAGTGGCTATCCCAATATTTTTGATATTCCTCTAGTCTTTCTAATGATACATTTTGAAACATTACAGCCAATCTAGGAGTTGCATCATTGCCAAACAGCTCAGAGTTATAGTTTTCTACTCTTTGAGCATTTACTACAGTTTTAGCTAAGGTTTCTATTTTACTTGTTCCATATGGTGTTCCACTTCTAGGGTTCATTATCATATAGATTAATTCATCTATACTGTACCAAACACCCTCTGAAGTATCTTCATGCTTTTCATAGTAAGCTTTATGGTGATTTTTAAAAGTACCCGTAGTATCAGTGTTTAATATAAATTCTGAGCCATTTGAAGCATAAAGCTCTTTAGGTCTTCCTCTTTTATCTCTAACTACTTCAATAGCACCAGCATCATAAACTAATAAATCACGATCTACTTTTTGACGAATAGAGCCAAAAGACTCTCTAGTAGAATTAGGATTGGTGAACAACTCTGCTACTTCTTCAATATGTCTTAATTGATCATCAGTTACCTGAGTTTTATTACTTGTATCAGTGTATGCATACTCAATAGGTAAAATTTTGGGTGGTATTAAGCTAAGTCTAGTTACAATTTTATCTATACAAGCTCTTACCCAAGTGTTTTTTTCATAAATTGTTCTCATTTCAGCAAAGGTTAATGAGTCTACTGTTTCACGACTCATTGTCTCTATACTTCCTTCACTTAAAACAGACCTACGTTTTCTTTTTCTTACAGTGCTGGCTTCTTTGTTTATCCTAGCTAAATTATTAGGACGTATTAAACTTATTGTAGAAGGTGCTTGTTTGGTGAAAGAAATCATTCTGTATCTCCTTGCTCCACTTCAACACTTAAAATTTTATCATTTATATAAGCCGAATACAGACTAATAAGGGTCAAAGTTAAAGAATCTAAAAGTTGTGAATTATAAGCTTTTATTATACCTAATATTAGGCATATTATGAAGCAACAAGCAGTAATAATTTTTAGTATTTTATCAAAATTGAAATTAGTTAAGATACCCAAGTGCTCCTCCACCACCAATTTTGGCATATTGTTTAATATTCATTACTACTCCAGCAACAGCCTGTATTAAGTCATGTGAGCCACCTACAGGATGATCATATTTGTTGTTGACTCTTTCTAATTGCCTTAATTCTTTATGTGGTAAGTTTTCTTTTCCTTCAGGTGTGTTTATTAATAAAGGATATAGATGTATTCTTCCTGCATATATTGCTTTAACTAATTCATCAAAAGGCTCTGAATCTTTATCTATAGATAATACTTTTGATTCAATTCCAAAGGTATTCATAGATTGAATAAAATCTGCAGATTGGTATCCATCTAAAGTTACTCTTCTTATATTAAATCCAAGGTCTAACATATCTAGCAATATTTGCCTAATTGTATTTAGTTGTATTGGATTGTTTTGATATCCTTTATAGCTGGCTAATAAATCAAACTCCATTACTGGCTCTTTAATCTTTCTCATCCTACCAGTAACATTTCTATATTCATTTTCTTTCCAATCAATTGCATGACCAATAGCTAGACCTAGCCTATCTCTTGTTAGACCTATATCTACATGTGCATATCTAGCTATACTTTTGTTGTAGCATTTGTAGCCAGGGATAAAAATAGTTTTTTTAATATCTCCATTAGGCTGAATATAAGGGTTTTTTATGATTGGATGTTTAAAATCCTTATTTTTTTCAAATATTCTATCAATATATTGTCTATGCTCTATAGCAGGAGATACAGCATCAATAGGGTTGGCTGCAAAATCTCTGTTGGCATTAGATGGATTTTTAATAAATTCATCTATATAATGCTCAATAGATTGTTGTTTTCTCATCTTCCATGTAGGGGCTTGTATAACTATAGACTTTCCTTGTCGAAACATTTTTATCTCATAGTCATATTTTTCCTTTATGAAATCATGGCTAACCCTATCGTCACCTTCTGATTTATCATCAAAAGTAAATATAGCATCTATATCAAAGTCTATTTTTCCTGTTTTATCTGCCATTTACCAGTACCGAAAAAACCTCTTTTTTCTATGCTTGGTTTACCCTTTTTTTCCCATCTACTTTTAGCCCTTTCTAGTTCATTTCTAGTAAATAGAAAATTAGCATGTGCATATTCCCTCATTCCTTTTGTGCTTTCTAATAAATAATATATATCATTTTCCCCAAGTACATGTTCATTACTATTGTTGTATATCATTTTCTTCCTCAAAATTTTTACCCCAAAAATCAACCTTTTCTCCGTCATTAGCTATTTGTCTCATATTTCTAACAGCAAATGATTCAGTAGATTTTGGAGAAGTAATTACAATTATTTTGTAATGCTCTGGAAATCTTGTTCTACATGAACCTAGCAAAGCATTATAAACTTCATAAGCTTTAGACCTATTGGAATTATCAACAAACCAATCTGCTTCATCCAATATACCTTGTTTTGTATTATATCCTAACCATGCTTCTGATTTTGAATGACCACAAATCCCAATAATATTCTTGGGAAATATAATTCTATCTTTGGTATCAACATAATATGGGACACGATGACCGTCAATTTTATTGACATCTAAAGCAGTACTTACTTCAAAAAAACATTTACTATGTTTGAGTTTTTCTATAAAGTCTGTAAAAACAATATCTCTAGCCTGAACTTGATTAGTTGCCATATTTAAGAAGTATATATGAGTTCCTACTGCTAAGTTACTATATCTTTGTGGATCTTTCAACATGGCAGTTCTCCATATTCCTCTACATTGATATATAGATGAATTAAAGCTTTTTCCACTTCCCTTTCCTAATATTAACCAAGCTTCTCTTATTTCAGGACTATCTATATGGCATAAAAGCTGTAAATTAGCTTCAGATATATCTCTTGATAAATCCATATATTCAGGAGAAGTAATAAATTCGTGCATACCTACACATTCTTGTTCATATGCTAAAACTTCATCATCAC
>CEQP01051500.1_pt1 | contig 16018 bp, 10 predicted proteins | sample 356291 | NCBI WGS metagenome assembly CEQP01 (sample SAMEA2621221, study PRJEB7988) | marine metagenome | isolation source: saline water (ENVO:00002010), including | reverse complement strand
CCCCTTTAGCCCCTCACCCTTACACCAACCCTGGGCCATACTAGGCCATACTAGGCCGACCTCACCCGTTTCTTAGGCTGGCCGTCTGGCGACTGCTGCCCCAGCTCCACCGCAGCCTCTTGAGCGCACTGAGCCATAATGGTTAAATTGCGCTCGCGATCCTGGCCTTCCTGGTCTTCCTCGCGCTCGCGCTCCTTCTTGAAGGTCTCGCCGGCCTCGTCGAACCACGGCTTGAGCGTCTCGCAGAGCTCCTGCCATACGGTCTCCTCGTCTTTGTTGCCGTCGAGAAAGGCCTGTGAGACGGTCTCCTTCCACACGAAGTCCTCGTGCAGCTTGTTGAGCTTGTCGAGGTAGGCACGCGGCACCTTGGCTTCGGCCTCGCGACCGCGCGCCTCCATGCGATTGACGATTGTGTCGACCTCGGTCGCCATGTAGACGTACTTGGGCTCGAGCTGTGAGGGCAGGCCGCCGAGGATGCGCTCCCACGTGTGGTGGTACATGGCCATAGGCGCGCCGGTGAGGTTGGCCTTGCCAAAGACGTGGTAGTTTCCACACAGCGAGCGCTCGGTGATGATGACCGCAGGCGTAGGCTTGCGCGCGAGCGCCTTGAGCAGGTCGCCGGCCAGGCTCATCAGCACCATGTGCTGGAAGGAGGCGAGGAGCCACGGGTTGTCGGGGTTGTCGTACATGGTCTGGAGGAAGCCCTTGTCGACCCACTCATCCACCGGCTCGGGCAGCACGACGATGCGCTCGTTGCCCTCGAACAGCTTCTGAAGCCTCGCAATCTGCGTGGACTTGCCCGCGCCTATGTTCGCCTCTATGGCAATCACCATTGGAAGCGGTTCTGTCAACATGGCGCGGTCGGTGGTACACAACCTTTGGCTCGAGCGCCGGGCTTTTTTGCCGTGCTAGCGATATGTGAATTCGTGCAGCCCTACCGTCCGTGCAGGGTGTGTGGCCAATTGGACTGATTGTAACGTTTGGTTATGTATGGTAAATATACACCAACTACGGGCCCCGCCCTCTCGCTTACAGAGCAAGCATGACCAACGCCCCATTTGAGGCGGAGACGAACACCGAGACGGTACTAATACACGTTACGCAGACGTGCATCGCTGTTATGACTATTGGAGCACCAACTTTCTCGCATTGGCCAGATTGGCCAGATTGGGAAGACTGAATAAATGCATCGTCGGGGAACAATGACCAATCCCGCATCAGCGTCCCCGCCCCCCTTCCCCATGGCACGTCAACGCAAACAGTAGGCTTCAGATTGCCGTCGACAGAGAACATCAGAATGCGGTCTCCTCGATCTGAAACAATAACCATGCCTCCCGATACAGAAAAGCACGCGGCCGTAACCGACATACTTCGCTGGCACACCAATTTCAACCCCGGAACGTATATTGTGTTGTTTCGCAGTTCTCGGAGTTGCAGGAATTCGGCCAGCACAACCAATATCAACTTTGAATGGGGATGAATCTGTACAAGGCGAACGCTTTCGTCGGGGAAGGCCACAAACGAATCTGTCTCTTGCGTCACCAAAGGGTCGTTCCTGATTGTCTCGTTATTACGCACAGAGATTGCGTCAGAAGACGCGCATACGAAAAGCTGTGCCATTTTCTCTGGCCATATGCGGGATACGGTATCCGTATCAAAACAGGCGAAGAATATTGGATTGGTGTGTTTTGTGACGTAGCAATGCTCTCGTGATGCTGTCTGCGAAGGTCGCTGACGAAGAATCAGAATCTTCTGTTGATGGGGCCGAGTCGTGGCGGCAAGACCCTGTCGATGCGTTGGCTGTGAAATCGAACAACCCGCGCGACGTGCCGAATGAAAGGTAGAGGGCACGAGGCTCGACTTCACATATGCGGCTTTGTCTGTAACCGCATAGTAATGCAGACTACTATTGAATGGATGCAACGCGACCGCGGTAACCATCAAAGGAAATCGGAAGGCGAATTCACGATCAATCCCTGCATTGTAATTCATAAGCCCGAGCATTGCACACCCCCGTGGCGTCACAACAACCGCACGGGCGCAGCCCCTTTCGACAGCAAACATAGGAGAAATAGTAGTGTTGTAAACATTCTCATTTCTTGCGTTGATGGGTGGTGGGTACGACGGATGAGGTGGGTGGTCGACGACAAAGGTCTTATGAACGAGCAATTCCAGCCGCGGAGGCGGGCGCACCCACCCTTCACCGCCTTCACCGCCTTCATCGCCTTTACCGCGTTCACCCGAGTCGTTCTTTATGTATATTGGTTTGTCGCGCTTTGTCTGAATCATGCGTTTTTCGATGCAGTTGTTACTGGTGATGAGCAGCAAACACAATGTTGAGGAATCTATAGAGGATGGTGGTACGTACGACGCCATCTGGACCACATTAGAATGCCCTGGTGTATACCCAATAAAGTGCGTGCTAACTGGTGAATGATGTTTGGCAAAGGAATCCGTCTGCCACAAAGCGTTGGTCATAGAGTTTGTAGCCGTGCATACACCTCCTAATCTCACGCGAGAACGAATATCCAGCAACAAGAAGAGTTTGTGTCCGATTCCGTCGTGCTCCAAAACATCAATGAGGGTTGGCCTTGCACTGGGAATCCGACCTTTGTCAATCCTAGCATCTAAGCACGCGACTTGTAGTCTTGCAGCAGAAAATTGATACGCTTCCACCGCGTTAAAGACAAGAGATTTAAGCTGGATTCCAAGAACACTCGTCGGATCAAAATGCTGTGGCCTCCACGCATTTGGCCAGTAGGGAATATCGGTCTCAAAGCGCCTCGTAATGGCAGACATTGCATCTTTGACACAGTCGTTCGCGAGTTTGTCGGTAAAGATTCCAGTGGGCACTCCGGGGTTTGGATGTTCTACCTCTTCTTTATCCAGCCATTCCGCGGGACCCAACATGACTGTGAGACGACGGCTCCCAAAAAACACGGGGGTTGGTTAAAGAATAGCGGTGTGGGCTTTTGTTTGCTCATCTCTCTTTCTCTGTACTACCAGCACTCTCATCGACACTCTCACCAGCGTTGTCGTTCCTACGACATTTCCCAGAAATTCCATATCATTACACACGTCAACAGAAACCCATGTGCCCACTCTGTTGATCGTCTCATTCGTCTCATTCGTCTCATTCGCCCACCCCAAACCGTAAGCCGCTACTACCCTTACAGCTTTGTTTCCCATCCCTGATTTGCTATGCTGCAGCCTTCTTCAGCATTCTTAGGTTCTTGGAGGAGGACAATACGTTTACTCGGATTTGGAAGGCGCCTCGAACGCGCGCACCGCGATGACAAAATTGAGGAGGAGGCTGGTAAGGGCAAACATGAAATGCGCGGGCGCGGTATCGGACTTGACGACGCTCACAATGTAAAGCGAAACGAAAACCGCGCCGGTGAACGGGAGAGAGACAAGCGCACTGACAAATGGCTGCTCGTTGAGAGGACCAGTGCGTTCGCCCAGCATCTTGAGCACCATACCCGCAAGTAAGAGGGAGGGGACGAGAACGACGGTAACATCGTTCCAGAATGAAGACGGGGTGACAATGTCGTTGAGAGTTGTAATCATAAGGACGAGGGAGATTGCGATAGACGCCGACGGAAGGGTGAATTTAAGGAGGCCGATGTCTGGGATCGCAGCAAGGCACTGGTAGAGAACGGTCTGCGCCACAACCTGGGTAATCGTACCCTGGAGACTGAATCCAAAGTAACCCGATGCCTTCCTCGAAAGGACGCCAGAGATGTAGATTGCGCTGGTAGTGCCGACGAACGAGAACACCTGGATCATGAAGACGAACATCTGACCGTACATGCTGTCCGAGCTGAAACGTGTCTTCACTTCCTTTTCTCTTTTTTCGCCGGTCACATCTACCGTTTGGAGAGGGTCCTTTTCGGTCGACACTTTGAGACACGCCGCCGCGATGAGAATGAAGACGACTGCGATGACATCGCTCCACACTGCAATGGACGCGATCATTTTGGTGGATTCGTCATCCACCACCGGATCGGTGGTGGATGAAGTGTTGTACGCGCTCCCGGAAATATGTGTCATCATAGAGTACGTTGCGCCTGCCGAGCCCACGGACCAAACCCAGAGTACAAGGTGGAAGTAGAACTTGAAACGCGCTAGTCTGATGCCACGATTGGCATCTTCGTTAGACTCCGGATTCACAATCGTCGGCGTCCAGAACGCCGCCGGACCGGCGGCGTTGACGTACACTTCTTGTACCGACCCGATGGGGGTCTGTGGAAGTTTGGCGTGGGTTGGCAAAGTATTCATGTTTTTTTGCCTTGGCGTGTCCTTGTCTATGGTAAACCGATCGTCCTACCTTATGATTTCAACCCATTCACAAAGTACCGCTGCGTAGATTGGCTTCGCAGAGAAGATGGGCCCGACGATCCGATCGCACTACCATCCTCCATCCAATGAACTGCCCACTGCGGCACCTTCAATCGAAGGCACAAATTTCGAGGTTTCCGACCACGCTCGTTTTCGAATTGAAGTCCTTCCCTTTCTTCCTGGTCGACTTTCATACCATAATGGAAGCGGGTCCATTCGGAAGTCGTGCTTTTGAAATCGTAAAAATGGCTAAGAGGTTCCCCAAAGTATAATGGCAATCGATGAAGGCGTAATGTCATAGAGGTTGTGAGGGTTGCAGGGGAAACAGAAGGGAAGAGGAGAGTGGGGTCGGAAGTGTACCCCCCTACCCTCTTCCCTGCCCTCTTCCCTGCCCTCTTCGGTGTCCATCTGCCCTTCTTTCCTCTCTTCTTCCCTCTCCTCTCCTTTTCTGTCGGTGTGTTGGAATCGTCGGAACGCGAAAACGACGAATCACATAAAGGAGGAAACTCGCGCCAATCACGCCGCGCCCGTGCGCGCATGTACGCCAGCAAGCGGTCCCGGGGTTGAGACTTTGGGCCTATATGCTTACGGCGAAAGGATCCCAAAACATGGAAGATATCTAAACCGCTGTTCATCAACGATTCTCTTAAAGGCGCAATTAGACCAATATTCGAGTCGCAACCGACACTTCGGATTCCCGTATAGATCGTATCCATGAACTGAATGGTCGTCTTGTCCACCGCATCTCGGAAAGCGACACTCGTCAATCGAAGAGCACTCCACACTTTATGTGCTATTCTCGTGTGTGACCGAACGCAATAACCCACAAGGAATCCAACTATCAAATCAATATTGTCGTTGGGTAGGGACGCGAGAGACGGCATCAAATCACCAACATCCACACTGGAAATGCCAGTCTGATGGGTCTGACGGGTCTGACGGGTCTGACGGGTCTGACGGGTCTGGTCGGTGCATCGGTAACGCGCGCGATGGTCGACGGGGGTGAAGAAGGCATGATCATCCATTGCGTGAACCAACTGACTCCCATTGGCATGACCTATGACGTGGTATCCAGAGTCGAAACGAGACGTTGTTGGCCCAATCCCCGCCCAGAAATATCTTGTGTACAGGCACGGGATATTCGTCACCTCGCCACACGCCGGATGGCTATCCCAATCAATGCAGAGGTTACCGACGTGTTCGTATTCGGATGCCTCCAGGTACGTCGTCGACCCATATTTGCCATTATAACAATGGATTTCGTGTGCTGGAGTGAAGAACGGCTGGTGTGTAAACCCGGTGGTGTATCCCATTATTGAAGTAGAGGGTGTATTAAATGCGTATTGGGGCCAAAACTGGTACACCAACTCGATTAATCTGTTAAAGGTCTGCTCGTCGACCCCCTCCCCGTCTGGCTCCGTCTCGTTTACTATGCGTTGAAAATTCCGTGCCATGACCCTCGTCATATGTGCCGACAATGGAAACAGAATCGGCACAGTCCTCGATTGATGGCCACAGATGTCGTTACGGCGATGATCGGCCGGGTCGAGCCACACACCATCCTTCTCACGGCCCGTGCAATAGTAATCCATCGGAACAGGCAGTGAAAAGTAAACGCACCACGCGAAGGTACCACTTTGCAAGAATGGGTGGAAATCGTGGTAATTGTATAAGGGGGTAACGCCATTCCCACCGTTAATGGCCTGTTCAAACCCAAATGGGTCTTGTGTCGGTTCGGCTATCGTCCCGCACCCGGACGGCACCTCAACGACGCAAATTTGAAGGGGCGACGGAAAGTCCTCCAAACCCTCGCCGACGATCGACGACCACCAGCGCGGTCCCCACGGACTTTTCGTCACACCACGAAACAAGAACTCATGTGCTCCAAAAAACCGGTTCCTTCCCATGTTGACGAGCTCTTGCCAGTATTTGGTGTTTATACGGATCGGCAACACAGCACCAAGCCAAATCCAGTCAGTGTCCAGGGACAGCAGTTTCCTGCTGACGCTGTCCCAAACGTAGAATGGAATATCGTCCTCCGACGAAGTCATAATGTCCCAGTCGGCCTCATGAGGGACGTCCACGCATTTCCCAGAGTACGAACCGCTCTTTCCATCGGTGCCTCCACTGGTACCTCTATCGTCGTCTCCATAAAGGTCTCGGCCAGATTGTTTGGCATTCACGTAGCACGCATGGTAGACATCCTCCATATTCATCGGGTGCTGCCGGCCTATGGGCGTGTCCCCTTTGCCCGCTTTGCCTTGTGAAAGGCCCAGATACCAAATATCGGCAAGATTAGCGTTGTTTTGGCATTGTTTCGCATCCCTTCTTCGTCAAGGACGCTCAATACGGCGCCTTTTTCCTATGCTGGGATTCGAACCCAGGTCGACCGGGTGAAAGCCGGTTATCCTAACCTCTGGACTACATAGGACTGTTTTTCTGTAGGTTTACTCGTCCAAACCCTCCTTTTTCATTCCTATTGCACCTCTAGACGCCCTCCCGTCAGCCTGTCAAACTTCCTCCTGGAACGTATGTTGCTGTCTCGCACCGAGCGCCGTGCCGAGCGCCAGAGGGCAGGGGGGAGGGGAAGGGGAAGGGGAAGGGAGAAGAGGTGTGTGTGTAACTGGTGGTCATCCGTTTTTTAACCCCAATTTATTCCCTTACAGGCTGGTATTCATCTTGGCTGGCTAACTTACTTACAAAAGAGAGATGGCTTTTTTGGTTTTTGGTTTAGGTCATGCATGTCTTGCATGGCCTGTGTGGGCTGTGTGGGCCCACAATCCTCACAATGCTCGCTTACTTGGAGAGGAAGTTGTATGCGACCTCCAGCGACATGTGGAACTCCATCGGCGTGTGATCAATGGCGTGCTCGAGCTCCTTCTCCTTCTTGTCGTACATGGCCTTGATCTCGTTCGACTCCGATTCGTTCGTCGCCGCCGCCAGCGCCGCCGTCATCGCCGCCTTCATCGGGCGCTTCTTCTCGATCATCATCTCCGAGCGCGCCTCCGTCCACGAGCCGTACTCCGCGGGCGCGATCGACACCTGGGCCCTGGAGAAATCGCGGACCTTGATCTGCGAATCAACCTGGGTCTTGACGAGCGGCAGAATCGACTCGTAAAGCGAGGAGGAAATCTTTACTAGGCCTTCTGGCATCATGCTGATCTCGCCCATCTGCAACGTGATCAGTGAACAGAGACACGAGTCAGTGATATGTTTAGGGGACCGGTGAAATGGAGGGGTTCAGTCGAGGTCGACTCGCTAAGCAAACGCACCTGGAGCTTGTCGGCATTCTCCGAGATCTGCGCACATGTCGGGATTCGTGTACAAGTGGGCAAACAAGGACAAGCGTGTGTTGTTGGGCAAGTAGCGTACCGCCGAGACGATCGGGTGGTCGTGAGCGACGAGAACAAAGCGGCGCTGGGAGACCTCGTGGACACCCTTCTCGCTCAGATTCTGGGAAGTGTAGCCAGGGAACTTCTTGGCAAATTCGTAGGCAAGCGAGACGTCATCGGACTGGAGCTCCTGGACGCGCGACGAGTCGGTGTTGGGGAGAGCGATGGCAGAGAAGGCCTCGCCGGTAGCCGAGAAGGTGGCGTCGTCGACACCGGTGATCTTGGTGCCGAGGGCCATCGGGAAGGTCGACTTGGTGTGCTGGATCTTCATGTTGTGGAGCACGACAGACTTGAGGTCGCCCATGGCCTCCGCCGAGCCATCGAGCGAGGTGAACTTGCGCTGCTGGAAGATCGAGCGGAGGGCTTCCTGGGAGGGCGCCCACGTGCCGCGGTTCTTCTGGAGGCAGAAGTCGTTGAGGGTCGCCTTGATCGAGACGACAAGGTTGCGCTTGAGCGGGTTCTCCGGCGAGGCGACGCAGAAGTTGTTACCTTCCTGCAGCGCCGACTCTGGCGAGGCGGCCGCATCGGCAATCTCCATGGCAGCGGCGGCCGGGTTGACGGTCTTCTCCTGGCGGACGGACATTTTTGGAAACGGGGGAAGTGGATGCGTTGTAAAGTAATTTACTCTTATCTATAGGGGGTTGGTACGGACTTATGGTTTTGAACGTGACTTTGGAGAGTTTGGGTTTAGTCGGAATCCTCAAACAGTTTGGTAAAAGACTACATGCTCCCAAGTGCCATGTTGATTCGCTGCATCGTCACACGCTGCGCGTCCTCACCCACCCGCGGGCGTCGCACACCCTGTCCACTGCTGGTACTGGGCCCCGGAACCCAACCAGCGCCTGCCCGCAACATGGCCTCGTTGAATAGAGGCCACGTTCGCCTGAGATCATTCACAAATTCAGACGCTGCCACTGCAATCCGGCTGTCATTGTCAAACGCACGTATCGCTGACAAATAAGCGACCGCTTCCCGAGAGAGTGTGTCGCTGGGGTTACGAGTCCTTCGTATTTCAAGCTGCATCAGCACGAAGATGTCACTCAGCACATTCAGTAGTGCACGTATCTCGTCTGTCATCTCATCGTATCGAAACGTCGCCCGGAAGGCAGCAAACTTTCCCCGAAGGCGTATCTCGTCTGCCTCGGGGATGGGGTTTGCCGCCGAAGCCGCCGCCGGTGCGGGGGCGGGCGCCGGCTCGGGTGCCGGCGCGGGCGCGGGCGCCTCCGGCGCCGATGCGGCCTCAAAGGTCTCGTTAAAGTCGCTCCAGTGAGTGCGGACGGTCTGCACAAAGTTCTGTTCCGCATCGCGTAGCCCGTCAACAAGCACACGCTGCCGCGTTCGGTCGTACTCGACCTTGGCCTCGTACAGCTCCGTCATGCCAACTTGCGCCTCGCCTTCAAAGCGCTGCGTTGCCAACCCCATGATTGTCCGCAGCGCCTGGGCAAATTCCGGAACGTATGTGGTGACACCCGACAGGTTTCGGATGGCGGTCTCGACGGCCTGGTACGCCGTTCGAATTTCCGCCATTGGGTCGTCGTCGGGCTCCTCCTCACGTGCGGGCGGCGGCCCCGGCACTGGTGCGGGTGCCGCAAGCGGACCAGCGCCTGCCCGCACCATAGCCCAGTTGAATAGAGGCCACGTTTGCCGGACATCCATCACATATTCAGACGCTGCCATTGCAATCGGGTTGATATCGCCAAACGCACTCCTCGCTGACAAATAAGCGCCCGTTTCCTCAGAGAATGTGTCTCTGGGGTCACGAACCCCTTGTGCTTCACGTTGCACCAGCATCGCGATGTCACGCAGCGCAATCATTAGTGCACGTATCTCGCCTGCCATCGCCTGGTTTGGCAGCGTCGCCTGGAAGGCAGCATACTTTTCCAGGAGGCGTGTATAGTCAGCGCTTCCAGGGATCGGGTTCATCGCCAATCGCGCCGCGTGCGCGAGGTCCATCTCCCAGTTGACGTGCCACTGGAGCGCAATGGTGTCGATGCGGCGGTCTATGAGGATACCAGGGAAGATCCAGTACGCGTACCTAAGGATGTTCGCCACCCAGACCATTGCGCTCCTGCGGCGAAGGTCGACGGGACTGCGCGATTGGGGCGTGAGATCACGACCAAGGTTTCTGTAATCCATGAGCAAGGAGAAGTAAGCGGAACGCGCCGGGTCAAAGTCGGTACGGTCGCGCTCATAAGACCTAATGAGACGTTTGATGTCGGCAACCATCTTCTGTGGATAGTACCACGAAATCTCGGTCTCGGGAAAGTTGCCGTCGATTTCAATCAGCTCCCTCCGCAGCTCGTCGAGCTTGTTCTCATAGTACCACGGGGATAATCGGTTGGTGATGTCCGCACCCTCCGGGATGACACGTGCGGGCGGCGACTCCGCCGCCAGTGCGGGTGCAGGTGCGGGTGCCGGTGCGGGTGCCGTAAGCGCACCAGCGCCTGCCGCCACCATGGCCTGATCAAAGGCAAGCCACGTTTGCCTGACGTCAATCACAAACGCGGACGCTGCCGCCGCAATCGGGTCGTCGTCGGCAAACATACCCCTTGCTGCCAAATAAGCGGCCACAATCGAAGGGGCTCCGATTGTGGCGTGATTTTCGCCGTATAGCCGTTGAAGGTGCACGAAGTTGTCGATGTCACGCACCGCTCTGACGAGTGCAGATATCTCCCAAGAGGCGACGCCAGTTGGCAGCGTCTCCCTGAAGGCAGCAAACCTGCCCCGAAGGCGTGTAAAGTCTGCGGCAGAGATGGCGCTCGGCACAAACGGCGGCATCTCCGAAAGGATCTCGGGTGCGGGCGCGGGCGCTCTTGCGAGAGGCACCGACGCGGCCACAACGTCCCGGGCGAGCTCTTTAATGACGGGTCGCAGGCCGGTCTTGCACTCGGGGCACGTTTGCGCGTTGGCATTGTTGAGGCCCCTTCTGATGGCATAGTCCACGATGCAGCCGGTGTGATAGACGTGATCTTGCTCGCACACGGTGCGCACGTAGGGCCCTCGGCGGCCGGGGCGGTTGCTGGTACCGTCGGTCCACCGGTTGTCCGTTGGTGGGTCTGTACTATTGTCCACCACCGTGTCGCCCGAGAGCGACTCGAGGCATATGGCACAGGCGGACGGATTTTCGTTGCCGTTTTGGGGACGCAGCACCTCCGAAAGGTTGGCGTTGATCGGAACGCACCGGTCCATAGGTGGTGACTGTGGGCGGAGCGAAAGCACCGAAAGGTTGGGGAGCATGATGGCGGATGCGTTGTAAAGTAATATACTCCTATCTATGGGGGGTTGGTACGAGCTTATGGTTTTAAACGTGACTTTGTTACATCACTTACCCATCACTTACCCATCACTTACCCATCACTCATCCGTTACGCTGTCACCGCGGGAATTCGGAGCAGGCCCGGTACGCCGTCTTTGCGAGGGCGGTGGCGCCTCCATCGACAATAAAAGATCCATATCCATTGCGTTACTAAAATCCTCCCAATAAAACTCGAGTTTCTCTTCAATGGCCTTTACCGCATCAATTAGAGGGGTTTTTTTGAAGGCATACCTTCTGGCTGTTTGCAGATAGGCTTCAATGGTGTTTTGGGTTGCATTCCGCGAGTGGTTGCCTTTGACACCCGCCATAGACATATTCAAGCTCGGAAGCTCAATAACGTCCTTCACGCTGTCGAAAAGGCGGGTCTGTAGATTTGTGGGCCTGCTTAAAGATTCGTATATCCTCTTAAACTCGACGTATAGGTTCGCAATATCATTGCGAACCTCAGCGCGGTTAAAGAAATGGCGGGGATCATAGTCTTCGTCGTCTTCGTCGGGGGTGGCCCGCACCATAATCAAAATGGGGTCTGGGCGCGCGGCATCAACCTGCCCAACGCTCCATCTTGAGTCAAACAACTGTGCGTTTCCGACCATACTTGGTAGTAAGGCGTGCAAAAGACTGATCTGACGTCTAAGTATGCTGGTAATACCGAAGAGGAGTGGGGGCCCTCTCCTGGCGCTGTCGGGTAGAGACTCGCGCATATCACGCCATTGGGTCTCGATCATCTTCATGGTTTCGTATACCTCGCCTATATGATTGTCCCATTCAAAGTTTGCATAGCTTCCGCGCAGATTAAACAAACCGGATCGATCAGTAAAGTATTCGCTGTCGAAAGCAACGTTGGCTGCGGCACGAACAATGCGGTGCAAAAGCGCTACGTTTGCGTCTTCCTCGAACCACTGATTATAAGCTGCGCGATCAACTCTAAAGCTGTCTATTGCGTCCAACAGAAGGCCGGCGGCGGTTAAGACGTTCTGGTTGTAGGTGTTTAGAGCTAGGCTCTCGCGGCGATGCTCGGCGTCCCAATATACGGACAAATGGACGTGTTCCGGCGCCGTCCACGCCGCGTTAACAGCGTACGGGTTGGTTTGGCTGCCGGCCAGATTCACAAGCCAATCGACGCCGTCAAAGCGCCTATGTCCAGGCTGTGGCATGTTAACCACCCCATCGGCGTGGATCCATCTCGAATTTAGAAACGGCAGAATGGGTGGATCGTAAGGATCGTTGTATGGTAGCATAGTGAGTGTCAGATTGCGTAAGGCATTAAAGATAAGGAACATGTCATCAACACGCGCATTCTTCGATTGGGTGTAGTAGTACAATCCATTCCGTCTCCATTCGGTCTGCCATATAGTCCTCAAAGTCATGGTGTACTCGTACGCCGTTCCTATGAGACGGTCCCACTGGGCATGTTCGGGAGATCCGCGCCGGGGGAAGGCGACGACTTCCCCTTCCACTCCATCGTCGGGGTCGTCCTCTCCATAGTCGACGCCAGCACCCTCACGGACCTCAAGCAGGAACGCGTCTATTACTTCTTTCATAGACGTGCGTAACCACCCATGCCCAGCAGTATCACTCTCGATCATGTTTCGCATAAGTTGAGACACGATATCGGCGGCGACTACAACGTTTCGTTCGTAGGCGAGTCGAAGGTCGATATGGGCGCGAGTAACAATGTGGGGGGCATCGTGCTCCCTCTCGGCGGGAGCATTGTGAGGGTCATCGTAATCAGCCAGAAAGGCCAATAGTCGGTCCCTCATGTCGGAGTCGATTGGCTCGCGACTAATAGGATCGGCAGCCACAGACCCTCGATGCTCGACGTGTTTTGCAAGACAGACTTTATGGAACTGGTTACCGCTGCCAGGAAGGAGCTCAATGAGGAAGCGTTTGTTGTTGGCTTCACGTAGCTCTTTCAAATACTCCGTCTTTGGAAACGGATCGGTTAAATAGCCCCATATAGTTTGCTCCGTCCTGGTGAATCCTCCGGCCGGATGGTCAAAAGGCATAATACAGATGGGGCATGCTTCAGTGTCACCACGCACATCCACCGTAATCGGATTCGGAATAGTCACTGTACCTTCTTCTTTTATGGCATCCGTTAAAGTCACACCCACCGGGACACAGCGGTTGAGCGAAAGCGTTGCAAGGCTGGGGAGCATCTCGTTCCTTTATACGTCTTTCCTAACATAGACTTATCATTACTACTTTACCAGTTACTCACTCGTCATCGTCCCGCCAAAATTCAATTCACTCAAATCACCGATATCGATTGCGTTTGCGTTGTCAAAGTAATCCCGAAGGGCGTCCACACCGCCGTCCACACCGCCGTCCACACCGCCGTCCACAGCACTTCCTATGCTACTACACATGCTACTGCAAATACTGCTTCCTATGCTCGAGGAGTAGACGGATACTTCGTCGTCTCCTCGGCGGCCATCGCTTCGTCTTCCGTCGTCACCACCAGTCCCGCCAACACCACTTACCACCAAATTGCGCAGATTGGCATTTGAGGCCAGAGCTGCCAGTGGTATTGCCGAGGAGGAGGACGGGGACGAAGAGTATGACGAGGCGGAAGGAGACGAAAAGGAAGGCGATGAATAAAGATGTGAGGCCTTACCAACGACAATGTCGGCGCATAACTGGGAATGTGTTTCTGCATCACAAGGCGTATTTTGTGGCCATGCGGCCGCGCGCATCCATTCAATATGAAGTCGTAACGTGTCCTTGGGAGACAGGAAATGCACCGTCGAATAAACACGCGCTGCGTTCGCCGCCGCGCGTGCACGGCGTATACACCGAGCCTCCGCGTGCAATGCTTCCGTAATCGGGTTCTCCCAGGGTTGTCTTGCGCCATACCCTCCACCCATCCCGCAATCGTTACTCGTATTGTAGTTTATGGCCGCAGGCCAATTGCCCAACATCTCGTCAAGAATCTTCGCGTTGGCAACAAGCTGTTCGCATAGCAGGGACATGCTCCTTGGGTCTCTTGGGTAGTTTGGGTCTTTGCCCTCGGAAAGAAGGTGGTAGCTTGCGAGGAGCGATGCCGTCGCCCCAAACGCCATTTCTTTGAGACCCACACGGGATAAGAACGACCGCTTCGCCTCTCTTAATTCATGCATGTATTTGACTTGTCGCTTCGCCACGCAAAAGGCACCCATTCCGTTGTTTAGGTGTGGCTTGTCGTTGCCGTACAATGTTGAGATTGCGTACGAAGTCGGCTCGAAGAACCGCAGGAGACAGCGTATGGATGTCACACAAGACTGTCGTGTCAAAGGCACCCCCACAAAATCGAGGATGGATTTGAGGGTTGACCCAAATATCGTACCTCGAGTGAGAGTTATAGTAGAGGTCCGACCTTTTGCTCGACCAACACTCATACCGTCGCTAGAACGTTTGCGGCTCTCTCGCGATTGGTTTGACGGATCCGAAGGTTCGGTCAAGACCAATTGTCGAAATTGTAAAGCGGGCCTAGTAAGTGACAGAGAAGAGGAACAATAGGGACGGTTTATACCATATCCATTACAAGCAACTTGTTTGATCGTTTGCTGGTTCACCGTGTGCGCAGATCCGCGATAAGAGGAGAAAGAAGAGATGACTTCAGCAACTCCATCAACACAATCATCGTCAGCTGCTGCCTCCGTATCCGTGTTCACTTCCACACCAGGAGCGTCGGATACGCTCTCCTCTTTGGGAGGCGACCTGACACTGTCCATAGCATTTGCCGTAGCCCACGAATTACTGGAGGGTGCAAAGGAATCCGAGGTGACCGAGTCGGAACTGATCACCATGGTCTTACTGTTCTCCATCATACTATCGGGATTACCTTCGCTCCTGTGGGTTGCCAAGAACGAGGTGCTTTTCAGGAGGCGAGCAAGCGTCTCCCCCGTGACAACGCCCCTTGTATCGTCCAAGACGCCGGCAAGTGGACCGCCTTCTCCTCCCTCTCCTGCCTCTCCTCCCTCTCCTCCGTCTGGGCTACTTGCCTTTTTGGGTGTCTTTATTGCTATGTGCCAAAGAATCTCGTTGGCGGTCTGCGTGCAGCTCATCGCGAGTGGGGTGCAATCGCAGCAACCGCTGCGTTCGGTGCGAATATTGACACTGTTGGCCGCCTCGACGTTCTTCGTGTTTATATCGTCAACCGCCTCCTTTGGGAGGAATGCGGGAGATGCCGGCCACCCAAAGACAGAATGAGAAACGCGGGGAGTCGTTTAGGTGGGTGTTCCGGGGTTTGGGCGGGGATGGAAGAATCGGGGGAGTGTCCCAAAAAAGGACGCGTTGTGGAGCAACAACAAAGTAGCGCGGGAACGTCCATATAAGCGCCGTATTGGTCACTTGTTACGGACGTCGTCGCAAAGCAGATAACTGTCCCCTAATATCCATCAAGTAGCAAAGTCACACTTGTGCGTTTTTTTGATGTTAAAACCAGTCGAGGCATCGGCGCAATGGACGTTTGCATCCATTCGCTCCAGCAGCATTGGAGCTGAAGGCGACACAGTTGGAACGGGCTCGGAGGGTGATTGGAGAAATAGTCTGTTTGGTTGTTTTAACAACTGCTGCCTATGCTGTGGGGTTTTATGGTGTAATCCCTGCGCCGTGGGACAGCTTAATACGATACGCACGCGTAATGTATACCTATTCGGTATACGGTATGCGCGCACAGCGGTCGTCCTTCTTGCTCTGACCATCCTCAGCGGATGGTACTGGCCTGATGAAAATGGTGTAGAGAACACGACGACGGCGTCCATCCGTATGATCGCCGAGGCGATTCTTTTTGCCTTGACCTTTGGCATTCTTTACACGACGCGCCGATACTACAGAGAGAAGCTTGATATGCGTATGAATACACAAGTCCGTGATTGTTGCATTACCTGTTTCTGTGGTGCGTGCTCAACATGCCAGATGTTGGCCGAGGAAGATAAAATTGTAGATAAGGGGTACTATCCGTTAGCCGACTACGGGGTTGACGTGT
>CEQP01057603.1_pt1 | contig 16194 bp, 1 predicted proteins | sample 356291 | NCBI WGS metagenome assembly CEQP01 (sample SAMEA2621221, study PRJEB7988) | marine metagenome | isolation source: saline water (ENVO:00002010), including | reverse complement strand
TATTCCAAGGGACAGAGGCTAGCCCTGTACCCCCTTCTGGAAATGGAAAAATGGTTTGTCCAGATGGAAAATTATTAATTAATAATTACAAGGAAAAAATAATTAATATCGGAGATGATCCAATTAATATTTGTTGTCCTATTTTAGATGAAGGTCGAACATGTGGTAATATAAAGGGTACGAGCGCGGGATCAGATGACAGCTCGGATACCCAGGAATTTTCCTGTCCAGGTGATAAACTATTAGCAGACTGTCCCGACTGTATAAAATGTAATGGTAAATGTACGGTTGATGAATGTTGTAGAGATGAACAAATAATGTATATTGGTAAAGCTGGTCAATCTTGTAATGAAGTATGTGAAAATGAAGCTTGGAAAGTAGACCATAATTCTACTAATATACAAGGAGGAGAGTGGGTGCCCCTTAATAAAAAATGTATCAGTGGAGAATGGAATATAAATACTCCACAAGCTATGGATTATGCTCTGATGAATGCTGGCTTAGGTGGTAGTAAAGATATTACTGAGAATGAAGGAAATAGAACCCTTAATCAGTGGATGGAAATTATTAAAGAGAAGACGGGTGGAGAATTAGTAACAGAAGATGACGGGGGGCAACGTCTTTTATGGGGGTCAGAGAAATATAGGCATATTTTAGGCGACGCTTGGTATATGGACCGTATGGTAATTATTAGAGCCGCTAAGATATATGGTATGATGCTGGATTATAATATAATAATTAATGGTCATGATATTAATAGAGCGGTAACTGAACTCTTAGATACTAAAGTAATAATCCCTGGCAATAGATTTAGATATGACGGCCAAACCATAATTAGTGGTGATGAAAATATCTTATGGGGGAGAGATTGGGGGATCGGGATAAAACCCGAAGCTGGAGAATATTTAGATATCCTTAGACAAGTAATAAATAATTGGAATATAGATAACCTCCTCCCACCCACCTATGAGGGGCGAGAGCTCGACCACGGAGACTGGTACGCTGCCCACGACGAGGAGCTTCTATCTGAAGCACTAGATCGTGTTGAAATTACACATAACCCATATGGAGGCGAGATAGTCAGTCCAAACATTCACGGGATTTATCAGAGTAAAATTAATAAGATGGATCTAGATAATCAATTAAAAACTGAACATGGTATCCACCATGGCATACATTTTCCAATTTTATCCCCTTCTTGGAGAGATAGTGAGCCTGATGTAATATGTAACCCTTATATGGATGGTACTTTTGATACCGAATTTAGACGAATGAATAATAATAGTGGCGAAATTAGCGGTGGCGGTACTTGTGAATATCATGGGGAATGTGGTGGTTCTTTAACCGCTGGTACAGATGTCAAAGGTTGTATCGGTTATGATGAAGAAATACCCGATTATTATACAGAATCCAAAAATATTACCCACCCCAATAATTTAACATGGAAACAAAAAATCCGTGATTTTCATTCGGGATACCCCGATGGACGTATTAAAGATCTTTATATAAAACAAGGGCGGCAGGAAGACGGTACCGGATATTCAATCGGGGGCGACGAGACAAACGAATTCCCTTCAGAATTATTATCCAGCTCTGATGATGGGGGTTGGGCCCTACAAGTAGAACCATCTAAAAGAATATCAACTTGTATTAATGATTACAAAGAAGCGACTACTTTATCTGGGGTATGGAGGGTATATGATGGAAATGAATATACTGATCTATATGGAAATATTCAAACAGAAATAGAACCTAGCTGGAATAATGTTGGGGCGGAATGGAAAATAGAGGGTTGTAATTTAAATGAAGAAGGATATCTTAATTGTAATTGTCCAACAAATGAAAATGGGGTAGCTTATGGAGGTATATGTGGAAAATCAGATCTGGAGAAAATGCGTCGGGAGGACCTTTGGAAAAGGGCTGAAGGTTTTCGACATAAATATGGAGATCAATGGGGTAATGAAAATGTGATTGAAGGTAAAAGATTACCAATCCTTAAACTAAACGGGGATAGAGATACTAAAATAACTAAATATTTTTCTGATAAATTAAAAATGGAAAATCCATATGAATTTTCTGAAGATTATAATAAATGGAAAAACATGCTTAATATAGAAAAAATATCTGACATCACCACAAACACAGTCGCAGGGGGGGATATTACGCTGGGGGATATTTGCGATGACCCTGTGAATGATCAAACCGCTTGCCCACCTCCCTACATTTGTTGTTTTGGAGACGTAACTATATTATCTCCAGAAGCTATTGGAAATAATAACAGTAATGTTATCAACTTTATATATGAATATATGGAAAAACCTCTTAGAGAGGAAATATATTCTTTAAATGGACCATTAGGTACTAAATATTATAAAGATAATAGGGTTCCTGATAGTACATGGATTGAACATGGACAAGAACTATCTTGTCATTGTTTAGAAGAAGGGTGTCGACCAAGTGGGGCTTATGCCCCTGAATTATGGGAAAAAATAGAGAAGATTAGTCAACAGTCTCCAGAAATAGATTTGAATGATATAGTAAAGGAACAAACTGAGGTATGGTTTACAGAAATAACTGCTTATCCGGGAGAGACGGAAGCGTCACACAAAATATTTAGAAGAATTAAAGGACAAAAGCCGCGTGAAGGAGCTTACTGTCAAGATCCTAGGAATAGAACATCCCTTGTTGGTAATTATGATACACCTGAAGGGTTATGTGGTACCGAATGTCTTTCACATATCGAAAAAGTATTCCCAAAAGTTAAAGAAGAACCCGATTTTTGTACTAATAATATAAAAGGACAAATAGATATCAATACAGGTAATTCTTGGGGCCATCGTGTATGGTTTGATAACGAAATAATTAGCCGTATCGATGATGATCAATGGTATGAAGACAGCGTTGGATGTGAAACTGATTTTAAAATGAGAAATAAATTAGATGTGTGGAACAATAGTTCGGATTTAACAGATGAAGAAATAGATACAGCTGCTACAGAATGGGAGAGACAATTCCGGTATGATTATGGATTTGAAAACTGGACGGACCGTGTAAAACGCCTTGGCGATGGTAAAGGGAGTAATGTTATACCAGAATGGTCAGCGGCAGCGACTTGTTCTGGAGGAGAATTAGAAGGAAATAGTATCAAAACATCAAACATGGGGTCAGGAAGTTGGACGCATTGGCAAGAACCTGAAACTTGTAAACAATTATCTGAATATGATAGTATAGATTGTGATCCACTGGATGATTCATTTAATGTAATACCCGATAATTATATTTATGAAGGTTATATAAAACTTACAACAGATAAAGGCGGATCTGGGTATCAAACCGTCCAGATGTTGGAAAGTACCATAAATCTCATCATACATCCAGATGGCATTGATAATAAAATATACAACCTAGCCGACGAGTCCGAAGGTGAAGCAGAATACTGGACCCGTATTCTGATAGATAACAAGAATCATGAGGGGGAGGGTCTGGACGACGGAGCCGAGCCTGATCCCGGTTCAGAGCGCTACTCTGTTTGGGATATCCCAGAATGGGAAAAAAGGGGGATTAACGGAAAAAGTAAAACAGATCTTGCTTTCTGGGAACATATATGGGGTCCATTTATGAAACAAGATGGTTTAAGTAAATGGGAGATATTAGTATTCAATAAACATAATGAATTGGTAACTAGAGGGAATATTAAAAATTGTAATGGATGTCCATTATTGGATAATAAGTTAAAAACCGACGAGACCAATGACTGCTACACGCCCGATGTTGATAACCACCCCGGACCCCCCCCAGGCACAAAGAGGGTGTCCTCGGATAAGAACGCCGAGGAATGTTGGGGAGAGAATGGTTATTGCTATGTCCCGGAACTTCCAAAACATTCCATATCTAGAAATCCATCGAGTGATTTAGAAGGCTCGACCCGCCATCACGCTCGGCCAGACGGGGTCCCTCCGTATATGAAGATTACGACCCCTACCTGGTTACTGGATGAGTCCAGCCACGCACTTGCTACTCCCCCATCGGATTGCGTATATTACACTCAACGAACCTCGAGCGCCGCCGATGCACACTCCGCCCACTGCTCCGATTATTTCAAAGAAGGGGACATAATCCCCATCCCCAGCAATTTCAAAAACGAGGACGCATGCAAAACAACAAAATGGAGGGCTATGGATGAGATAGAGGATCATGACTTACCCGGAAAATGGACGCGTACCGACAGGACTGAGCGCAACAAATGGAGTCCAGGAAGGCCCCAAGCGACAACAGGGGGGGGTCAAGAAGAACTATCACTAATCGAACTTAGTATTGAGTGGGATGAAATTAATATGATAGTCCCTGACGAAGATTTATATGATAGGGAATGGGAAAGTGATGGAGTGACCAGTGTGAAACTAGCCGAGAAAAAGCTTTGGAGGCGGAAGAAGGAATATGCTGAAGGGTGTTGTCCGGCGGCCGACGACAGCAGCGAGACGCATGTCTTCAATGATAGAGCGAATTCCGCGTTCAAAGGAAACTGGTTCAAGGTAGTTTTAGTACCATCTAAAGGTTATAGAGATAGTCTATGTCCTATAAAGAATGATACTATTGTAAAATGGGATAAACCATTATGTGGTTGTCAAGAATGGACTGGACATAGTATGGATTCATCAGATATATTTATTATGAATACAGAAAAAAGAAATAGTAAAAAAATGAAGGGTTGGCATCAGTTAGATTATGGGCTTCCTGAGAAAATTGAAGAAAAAATTAGTAGAAATGAACCTACAGCCACAAACCCAACACCAGATTCGTTCTATTTTAATCCAGAGTATGAACCACTTGTAGGGACCGATAAATTAACGAAGGGGAAATATGTGATACAGAAAGATGGCGATTCAATCAAGACTTGTCCCGAAGCCTCCACCGGCGCGCCGACCACGGCGCAGTGCGGGGGCGAAGATCGCCTCATCCCGTACTTCAAACGTGAACGGGAAGGAAACGAATCACACGATGTATATATATTTTATGACCGGGAAGAAGGGAGATGGATTATATCATCTCAAGAATGTATATCCGGAACCGGTATAGAGGAGGACGTATTAACCGCTTGCTCCATATCCTCCACATCGCCCTGTCCACCAAACTGGCCCGAATACGGAAGAACAACACCGACTAATCCATTTTTAGAATCAGAATCATGTCGACCTAGTATATATAATTACAAAGGTAATTGGGAGAACTTCAGTAATGCTGAGGAGGCGCGTGAGAGGGGGCTCAAGTATCCAGGACATTATACGGAATTACTTGAAACGAGTATTCAACCTCTCATTACCGAGATTAGCGAGGGAATAGAACTATCGACGATATTCCCCGATGGAACTTGGTATCCCCAACATGAAGATTATATCCCCGACTGGGTATGGGACTTGTGTGATGTCACAAAGGATGAAGCAAAGAATATATGGAGGGATAATAGAGAACTATATAATCATTCTAGAAACCGTCAATTGATAAATGAAGATGGGGATCCATCATGGGAAGAAACAAATCGGATGTGTGATTATATACAAGAAAGACCTTGTCCAAGTTGGTATCCTACATATGATAGCCTAGTGAATACGTGTATTGACGCTATGTCGGGGGCTGCGGGGTTCATGGACTCATCAAGTATAGAATCTGAATGTTCCAGATTAGCGGAGGATGTATCTAAAGAATGGGATTATTGGGGAAGATTTTATCCCGATATATCAATGGACCATACAAAACTATATGAAAAATTAACTAGAGATGGGGAAATGATTTTTAACTCAAAAGATAATCCTAATTGGTTCGAGCTAGAGGAAGTATTGCCAGAACAATATTGTGATCCACAAACTAATTTGAGAATGGGCCTTATAGGAATGAATAATCGTATACCCCGAGAGATGCGGAACATCGATGATCACCTGAGACAAATAACAGCAACACCAACGCCGGAACCTCTACCTTACAAAAAATATACGGAAGATCTCGCGAACGCTGTAGAATCAGAAAAAAACTATGGATATGTTAGCATTACATCTAGTAATATAGATCCAAACGCCTATAAAGAGAAACACGGTATATATAATTACCCGAATCAAACCCTACCAAAACGATGGGGTACGGAAGAAATAAATTATCCAGAACCCCAACAAAAAATATATGATAAATATTGGGATTATGGGGCAATTAATGATTGGGGTGTTGGCATGTCTGAAGCCCTCCCTGGCGCGAAATCCAGGCCAATACGTAAACCAGCTATAAGTTATATTGATACTGATTTTAATTTGCCATGGAATGCCTCAATGAGAGAAACGGACAGTGTACCCAAAGGTTTGCCTAAATTTTATCAGAACAACAGAGCTAATTTTGGCGAATATATTAGTAAAACCACGCCGATTTTGCCACCCGAATGGACAGAAGAAGACATGGCCACCGCGGAGGGACAAGCTTTTTTTACTAGGCTTAATGACATTCATAGATATGTGAGCCCTCCGGCCAGTGGGTAGAGCTTGGGTGACGGGTTGGGCGACGCTTAAGTTATCAATTGAAGAAGTTTCTAGTTTACATGAGATTATTAGCATAGAAATATGTGCGGTTTACAAAATTATTATATTGATTAATACATATAGATAATGTTTGGTACGCGTTATATACCTTGTTTCATAGTATTATTAATTCTATTAATTCTATGTGTGGGGGTAAAATCGAATACAAATAATTTAAGTGGTATATCAGGATTTAATAATGAAGGTCTACCTTCTAATCTTAATAATATAGAAGGGTTTGATACAAATGTGAATTCAATCCGTAGAATAACTTCAACAGAAGAAGGTAACATTACAACTGAAACTATTGATTTATGGAGGAGAAAAAGTTATCAAAAAGCTTATTCACAATGTAGGGCTCTATTTGATGAAGATCTCCTCAATACAGGTAAGCCTTTAGATGTAGATATAGCAAAAAAGTATGTTCAGAAGATGGACCCTTGTGGAAGAGAGTCAAAATCTCTGATCGAAAGGAAAAATCTACAATATCCAAACTTAGCCCAAAAAGAGTGTAATCCTGGAGAGAATAATAGTATGGATAACCGTTGTAAGGGTGAAGACCCACATATACTTAGTCGATTTTCAAAGGGCGGAATAGAGGGAGCTGGTCACTCTGGTAGGTCATGGAAAAGTGAAGGACATAATCCGGGTATTATCCCATGGTATAAAGAAGGAGATTATAAAGATAAATATCCTGATATGGGATATGGTTCACGCGGACATAACTGGGAACCCTATTATGATACCCTCCGTACTTATCCTGCTTCTGAACGAATAAAAGATTATAAGGAAGGCAAGGTGTTCCAGCACCTTAATTCCGCCCCACCCACATGTTGGGATGATCCATTACCAGATCCAATTTATCGTCCAATCCAAGAAAGCCCTCTCCCGGAAAGGGCCTTTAGAGTGAAGGCTACCCAGAGTTACCAGCCCTCCTGCTTTCCAACCCCAGGCCCGGATTCAAGCTCACCAACCGCTAATCCAGGTTATGAACAAAAATGCACCAATATCGATATAGTTAGTCATGCCCAAAATCTAGACGACTGGAGGGAAGAATGCGAGGCGGAGGGATGTTCTTACACTGAACCGAAAAAAGAATGTCTTATTCCAAATGGCATTTTGCATGATTACAGAATTCTCCCCCCCCCTTCGTCCAGAGGCATACTCCCTGGTGGATCTATATGCTATGAAGATTACTGCGCCTACGTTATTGACCCCGATAATCGCGGAATTGACTCCTTCGGCTTTGTCGGAGGGGATACCAACAACGACGGCATACCCGACGATCCACTGGGCGAGATGTGCACCTCCCCAACCCTCCGTCCCGGCGCAGGTCAAGTCTTGGTACCGCCATGGGTCACGACTCCGAATCAAGAATTTTGGGTTGAACAGGTCAACTACCGTAGTGGTGAATGCACATGGGATGACATGAATCCCTATCCCCCTTATCTTAGATCTTCTCCTTCAGCTTCTAATCCTTTTTGGCATAAGTTTGAATCAACAAATAATATCCTAACACAACCGTGGAGGTATGAGTCACCTTTAAGAGATATGGATGAAATTAAATTAACAGATAATTCCGGGGAAGATTTTTATACACGACCAGATATAAGTGCTGAAAGAGATCAAGATGGCCATAATGAGGGCCCATCATATAGACGACCAAATGTGGGTGGATTAGAATTTACACCCAAATTAATGGAACACCCTTCCCTTGGTATAGCTTATTATTGTAATGAGGAAGAAAACTGGGCGGCAGGTCGTGGGGACAAATTTGAACGCCTCGACGACTCCAAGGCCAGAGTATGTGACAGAATGACAGTACTAAACAAACAAAGTGGTACGATGGATGATAGATTGAATCCCTTCCGAGAGGTACTTGATAAAGCAACATGGTATGAGAGGGATCGTCGACAACGGACCACTATGGAGTTGATAAATGACGAAGTGAAGAAGGTTGAGTTAATCCCGGGAACATCCCCCGCACCGATTGATCATCTGGACCCAGAACAAAGAATAAAACCACCAATATTAATCCCACATAGAAGTTTTGGGGATACATTACGTTCACAGATATCGCCAAATAATTTAGTAGATTCGTCTAACACGTGGGCGACCAGGGGTCCCGGACCAGGCGAAGGTAACTTGACCATCCCAACACCCATTAGATTTAGTATGACCATGCCAACTAACGGCCCGGGATCCCCGGGCGTTGGAGGCTCATACATTGGAAGACTTGGTTGGTGTAAAGAAAAAGCCCATCTGTCCTGCAACGAGTTTCTCCAATCAAATGAAGATTATATAAAGTGCCTCGCCAAAGAGGCGGACAATGTGGGTTTGAGAACTCAGATGGCGGCGTACATGAGGGATACACTTAATGATGTGGGCTATATCCACAATCTCAACACCTTCGAACCTACACCTGACGTATTCGGCCCAGAGCTCGAGTGGGTGGCTACCGAAAATCCCGGCGGGAGGGTTCCGGAAAGATGTGGCCTCTACGAAGGCGCCATTCATGGGGCCAATGGAGGATTGGGGGGCAGTATGTACGCCTTGACGGCCGCGGAGATATCTAGGTGCGATTGGGATGATATTCGCGGTACCCACGGCTTGACCCCATGCAATCCCGAATCCATTCTCTCTAATAAAAAATGGTGCGCTGCGGAAATCCAAGGAGGCACTGCCGCCGCGGTGGCGTGCATGACGAACGATGCGGCTTCCTTGTGTACGGCGCCCTTCAAAGCAGTTTGGGAAGGTGTAGAGAATCTCGTGCAGCCGTTCTTCGACTGGGTGAATCCGCACGTAGTCTCCGCGGCGGGAGTCGTGGTCCCCAACTTCGTCCGATACGTCGCTGCCCCGGAGGCGGCCCCGGGCGCGGGCGGGAACGCGGGCGGCGCCAATGCGGGACAAGCGCTGCAGGCCGCCGGTGGCGGCGGCGGGGCGTATTGTGTGTTCGGGTCGTCCGCACCCGAGTGCAGGGAGTACTGTAGAAATGCGCCGTTCTGCTTCGGCAAGTACGGGTAGGACTGAGGGATTGTTACCCTGGAACTCGGACGACCGCGACAACCGCGAGTGGCTGCGCAATCAGTAAAATTATTAGCATAGAAATATGTGCGTTTTTACAAAATTATTATATTGATTAATACATATAGATAATAAATGTTTGGTACGCGTTATATATATTGTTTCATAGTATTAGTAATTCTATTAATTCTATGGGTGGGGGTAAAATCGAATAATTTAAGTTATATATGCGATAGATCCATCTCACCGTCCACCAATGATGTGGTTGAGGGCTTCCTCGTCTGCGCTGCGATGGAGGAGCTGACCGAGGGCGCGTGTGATGTCGCACCGTTAGAGGAGTTATCGGATGCGGACATCGCGGCATGGGGAGACGCTGGGCTGGGAGATCCCGTGACCTTGCCGGGCCGTGATACCAGGGAATTGGTCAGTGATACATACCTGGATTCGGATAAGTTTATAAGTCAAGAAGAAGTCACGCGAACATACGGAAATCCTGCCGCACATATATGTAATAATGATGTGAGAAAGAATATATCTGCCGCCAAGGGTGGTGGATGTATATCTAAGGGTACCCATACTTGTCCCCCACCCTCAATGGCCGCGGCATGGGGAGAGGCATCAACATCGACTTTGTCGCCTAGCGAGTCCCACAGAGTATACCACCGCACTGATTTTTTGCAGAATGTATATTTACCTTCGTTACTGCAGTGGAAGAATGACAGAGCTCGCGCCTCTGGCGAGGCCGAGCTGCTGCCGGCGGAATGGCCTCCCGAGGAATACGTCGACGGGTTGATGACCCCCACACCCGTTGGTGAATACGGCGTGATTCCTCCCATTGATTACTATGCGCTTCAATTGGGGTACGAAATTATTGATGATGACGCCACCCTCCCAGAGGGAGTTATTGACCACGATAGACGCCAAAAATTATGTCCTTCCTCGCATGGATGCAAGTATATCCCCCCTGAGGAGGGCGAGCCCCCCGAGACGCCTTCTAATTGTGTCACTATGTCCCCTCCTAAACATGGCGAGTTTACTATGTGTGCTACTCAAATTAGAATAAATCAATTCGGCGACTACAGCGCGAGCAGCCTAGAGGAGCGAAATAATAATGAGCTAAGATTACTAGCCCGTGAATTAGGTATCGACCAAGCCACGCTCCAACTCGCCCAAATAGACTCCGATGGAGGAAAAAGTAATATGATCGATCTCATCAAAGAATCTGTTGGAGACGGACAAGGTAATTGTGAGTCTTGGCAATTTATTTGCCCATCCGGTACCGATCATGAGGGAGAGTGTCGCGAAGAGGAGGACCACTGTACCGATCCCACATCGACCCCACCCGATAATAAGGTATACCGATGGCCTGGGTGTGGTAACATCATATCCGGAAAATCTACCGACCCGACGGACGACGCGTCTTCTTGGATCGATAGAAAATGGACCCATGGAAACAATACTAGATATATTCCGGAATTACACGACAATAATTTATGTCGCTGGTCTACAGATCTCCAGATGTGCCTTCCCGCGGGACAAAGGACCGAATGCGCCATGGCTCCCTATCAAGGAAGAGACTTTATCCCTAAATACTGGGGAGGCCATAATCCAAATCCGTCACCCATGCCAACTAACCGTGAAGCGGATGGGTCATTACTACTTACAGGTGGTTACAACTATAAAGATTTCATAAATAATTTTATGGAACTAACCCCAGGCGACCCCTTCCCCGCGAGCGCCGCGTTCCTCCAGAACGACCCAAGCGAGGCGGGGAAGCATACAATGCCCGTGGACCCGGAGGAAGAGTGCGCGAATGTTACCGAGGGTTCACAAGGAATATGCCAGTGGGACGATGGGATGAACCCACCATGGTCACCCGCCGCTCCAGGTTCCTCTGAAGGTAATGATGTACTACTTACATCAGATAAAAAAGGGGATTGTCTTAGAACTGTTATTATGGCTGAACAAATGACTCAACGTTGTGGTTGGGAAAAATGTGGGCCATCTCCGGCGCAGCTGTTCGAGCGAGGTGGGGACCTAGTGGGAGCAGGCACCGAAGTGGAAGCTGAGCTTCGGCTCCCTCAATGTTCTATGCCAGCTAATCACCGGATGGATTGCACCCCAGCCACCACCCGCCCTGACTGGGACCCGAATACCCAGGCCGTGTCCTCGATGTGTGATCCTCAGATTCAAATAGCTACTATCCCTCCTGAAACAGGGAATGAGAGCCCTCAAGAAATGATGGACCGAATAGATTTCATTAAGGATGCGAAAAAGATATGGATGTGTCCCGCTAATTTTAGTCCTGAAGGGAATCAGAGAGCCGGCTGTTACAGTCCGTCATGTGTACTTGATCCCCCAAATCAGACCCCGTCTCCTAGAACATTTGGCGTGGATCCCACAACCCCACTAACTATCCCCTCAACCGTCTTCTATAACAACGGCGCCGAAGCCCCCGCCAGTTGCAGATTAACTTCCTCCGGAATGGGTGATTTGAAATTATATGACAGACATGTACAAGGCCCAGCCTTACAAAGGTGCTCGAGCTATGGAGTTAATCAAAATGTACTTTTCAAAGACACGTCCGCGGCCTGCCCCTCATGCCGCCCGGAGATCCAAGCCGAGCAGTTCCCACGGGAAATATCGCCATTGAAGGCTTCAGAGATGTGGGAATACAAAGTATCGGTGGAATGCGATTTCGATCAGAATCGCATCGTAACTCCAACCGCAGCGGGAATGCACTGGGTGAATATAGATGCTCCAGATTCCCACTTTAGGTCATGTGAGCAGGAGCTCTTGCAATTGGCGGCGGCGAACTTCTCGTCGTGCGTGAACGCCACGACGGGCGAAATCCTCGGGCGATACAGCACAGAGGCGGAATGCCAGGAGGCCGCGGCGACCGGCGGGCCGCTGGGCTCTGCGGTGGATTGGACGTACACCGCCGCCCCTCCGATTCAGGCCCGCCAAGTGGGAGATCAAAATGAGTACGGTAAACGGTTACTTGGCGGACCCAGCGGGGGCTGGGTCCAAGCGGAAATTGTCGGGCTCAACCACGATGATACATACGACATTAAAGTGGGGTCTGAGACGACAACTACTTCTAAAGTTCACTTCACCCGCCTCCGTTCCCTTGATTATACTACTCCTTCGGAAGCCTCCAGCGGGGCGATGGGTCCTGACCAAGACCCGACCCAATTGGAGTTCTGGGCTGACCTCGACCCGAATAACATGGGGACTTCGATCGCCGACGCGCACCTAGTTTGGGATGGTCACGACTTGTCCGTGCCGCGCGGGCGTCAGCCCACATACACACGCTTCCACATCAATGACCCCTCGGTTCATGAGATTCATACACGATTCGGCTGGGCCAGAGAAATTTGGTTAGACAGGCCGAAGGAATCATTGGGGGCCGGGGCCGGGGGCCGGTGGCGGACGCCGCGGGAGGCCGGGATGACTATTTCCGACTGGGTATCGGGCTACTATTACGCATACTTAGAGTGGTGGGATAGAAAGGCGGCCGCGGAGGACTTCTCACCCACCACATTCCGGGCCTACCCTTTCGGCAATCCCACCACCCAGCTCGGAGCCGGACGTGCGGCTCCGACCCCCGCCGACCTCCCACGGCACGACGCTGTAATCCCAATCCAATTACCTTGGGAAGCGAAGCCGGATCTCTATAATTATCCGGTGTGGGAAAAAACGACACACCCAGCCCCGCTCACCGCGCAGCAGGAGAAGGGGGCAAAGGACTGGCGGGACCATATCCTTTCTCTCAACCCCGCGATGGGGCTAGACCCTTTAGAATTAATACACCATATAACTGGAGATGATAGGTCACACACATCGGCTTGGGTTGACACAGGTTCAGCCGGCACTACACCTACCTGTATGGATAATACCGTTAAAGCGCGTGATGGTAGAGCCCCACTTGGAGCCGGGTGTGGATGTGTTTCTTCTAGCAAAGACTCAAACCATCACACAAAATTCAGTGGCGGGATCTCATGCGATAAGGATGAAGCACCTATGGGAGATTGCTGCACCTCACACTCACATTGCCCAGCGGGTACATACTGCGACAATAGAGGCGGATGCCACAGCTGCGTCTACGTTCAAAATAAAGGAAAGAACATACTCCTGTATGAATACCTTAAGGAAAATTGGTGGGCCCAGGGCGGGACCGACGACGAGTGGCTGGCGTTCAACGAGTTGGGTGGGGGATTGAACTTTACAAAGGAAAATATCCTCCGGCTTACTAGAGAAGCGATGATCGCTTCCAACCTCCGCACAGCCCCTTCCGACCCACAGGCCACAGACCTTACAGTAGACCAGGCGTTAATTATTACTCAGGCCAACGATCATGCGTCGGCCGGCTCATGCACCCCCACATCGGATATATGTGACGCAATAGACCAAGACTGTAGTATCTGTTGTCCTACCTCCGACGGCGAGGAAACTAATTACTTCAAATATAAAGACAACACCGTATGCGAACAATACAATATGGACGAAGGGCTTTGTAACGGTGTGATGGGCTCTTATTTGACAACATATAAAGAACTCCCCCCCATCCCCCCCACCGGGCAAACCGAGCGCGAATGGGTATATCTAGATGGTGGGGGAATAGAACAGCCTACAACGGGGGTTCCATACACAACATCTCAAATGAACGAGTTATACGCGAATGGTACCCTCACGGTCAACTCGCAAGTGAAGGAGGCTAGCTCTTCGGATGGTTACGTCGACCTGGCCTCGTTACCTGTCCTGATCCATGGTGAGATCGGTGTGGTTATGAAGGAGAGGGAACAATTCCTAAGGGATGTTAGTAGTTTTAGTGGTGATAGGCGGGGGCTGTTCGGGGGGAATATAACCGGTGACCCGGTCCAATGGTGTACCTATGATGAAGGACTGACGTTCGGCTTCTCAACTCCCCCTGATTTCCTTCCTAACGAAAAGATATATGTCCATTCTCGAAGGACTGATCCCGACCAGGGGGTCCCTAGTGGATGTACTGAATTAATTGGGAGCTATACAGTTGACCCCTTGTTCGTCCCCGCATCTAACCAGATGAAAGTCTACCCGGCCCCCAACCTGCCGGATGGGGCAACAAATATTGTAGCTGAAGACTGTTTTATCGAGAAAGAGAATATAATTACCCCCTTAGACATATCTCTCCTTGGCCTTAAAACGGATAAGGCCCGGCCCACAATCTATCACACATGCACAAATCCAGACGGAGGAGAACCTATCCCGTGTCCTAGTTGGTGCGCTCAATCTTTCGGTACTATTAGTGGTCCCGGAGAATTAGCTATAACCACGTCGTCGATTGCGCTGGGGGAAGCACCTCGTGAGGCTGTGGATGATGAACTCCTCCGACATTTCCGTGCCGAGAATGCGTTAAAAAGGTTTGACAACTCAGCGCGATGCGACTCTGGATCGCCCAGATGTAGACCTCGCCCCGACGACGACACGGCGTATGGCGAATATGATAAAGTATGGAGCTTATGGGCCGACGGAATTGGCGACAGTGGGTGCATGAACTCATCTTGCTTCATTCAGGAGGGGTTCACGGACTTAATCGAAGGCTTCGATCACGATAATGTGGAAATCATTGACGCGTCGGGTAACGCGTTAAGCGGCCTCGGCCTCGGCTTCAGCCCCTCCACCCAAGCGGGAGACGCCGGGGTGGGCTCCATCACGGGCGGTCTCTCCTTCACCCAAGCGGGAGGCGCCGGGGTGGGCTCCATCACGGGCGGTCTCTCCTTCACGATCGGGGAGGCGGTGCATGACGATCCCAACGAGGTCTTTAGGGAGAACCTCAGGTTGGCGGCTGAGAATGGGGATTTGGACGTCGATGGTCGCCGCGATGAGGTGCTCCGTCTGATGTCGCTAGAGCCGCACAATGCGAAATTAAACCTCCAGCACCTCATCTCCGATCTGGAGCTGGAGCGGGACTCCGCCCAGACCTATGACCAGCGTATCCAGCTCAACGGCGCCCTGGACGTGCTGCGATCCGTTACCGACATCGAATTCATGATCCCAGTATATATGGAGATGATACAAAGCTTAGAGGGGGTGAAGCTGTTAGAGATCTCCAGCCTGTTTCACAGCGCGATTTCAGCCAGCGTCCGCCAGATGAGAGACGAACTGGACTCCCTGCCCCTACCCACCCCCTCCACCGGCGATGCCACCATAGATAATATTATTTCAATGACTGAATGGTACGCCGAGAATCATGGGGGCTGGAACAGCGGGCTTATTGGGCGGATGCACTTCGAAGCGAAAGTCCGAGGTGAAATACTTATCTCCCTTCGCCCCTTCCTTGGTGAGACTCCGTTAGTGGATACCGCATGGACCGCAGCTGACGCGCTGGTCCGCCTAAATGCGGCGGCTCAGCCGCTATTAGACCGATTAAGTGATCATGAGGAGATAATGGAGCCGCGGTGTGGGACTGGTGCTTCTCGGAGAGGCGGCTCCCCTAAGCCGTGTGAAGATTGGGAAGATGGTAATTACAGCAGCTTTTTAGACCAAGAAGATCGATGGCGGTACTGGATAAACTTCCTCGAGAGAAGGGCCGCCAGCCTGAGCGCCCCGGCAACGTACACCGGCCTGAGAT
>CEQP01010620.1_pt1 | contig 16205 bp, 19 predicted proteins | sample 356291 | NCBI WGS metagenome assembly CEQP01 (sample SAMEA2621221, study PRJEB7988) | marine metagenome | isolation source: saline water (ENVO:00002010), including | reverse complement strand
TGCAAAGTTTCCTCTTAATGCTAAATCTTTATCTCCTATTTTTACATCAAGACCAAGTGCCTCAAGCACTCCTCTACCAATGTCAAAAGACAATGGATTATACCCAAATAAAGCTAGGTGAGCGGATCCACTTCCAGGAGTAATCCCATTGAGTATTGGGACATGTGCACCAGTTTCTGATTGTTTAGTAAATTTATCTAAATTTCTAGTTTTAGCTGCGTCCAATTCAGTTTTATTAGGAAAAGGTAGGCCACCTACTCCATCTAGAACTATGAGTAAAATTTTCTTTTTGGTATTGTTTCTTAACTGCTTTCTTAATTCGTGCATACAGATATTTTATATCATAATTCTACTGATAATCCATCATAACCTGGCTCTATTCCTTCGGGAAGAATCTCCATTAATTCGTAATAGTCTAAGTCAGAGCTCATATGAGTCAGTATGGTTCTTTTTGATTTAAGATTTTTTGCCACTTCTATTGCCTGCTGAACGGATAGATGTGCATTATGAGGAGTAACTCTTAACGCGTCCAAGACAAGTAGGTCCAGATTTTGCATCTTGCTAATTGTTTCTTCTGGTATCGAGCTGCAGTCAGTAATGTATGCAAATTTACCGATTCTATACCCAAATATGTCCCAATCATTATGCAAGATTGGTAATGGAATTATATTAACGCCTTGCTCGACAAATTCATCATCGATTACATTAAGGTTTAATCTGGGTCTACCAGCAGTATTTTTTGGGCTAAAGATATATGAAAAATTTTGTTTTATATCTCTAAGGGTGAAGCTGTTGCCAAAGCAGTTAATTCTCTCCTTTCGCAAATAACTATAGATTCTAAGGTCGTCGATACCATGAGTATGGTCAGCATGTGAATGAGTATAAAGTACAAAATCTATTTTAGTTATATTATTGCTTATAGCTTGCTGACGAAAATCTGGACCACTATCTATTAAAATATCTTTGTTCTCAACAGATATATATACAGAACTTCTAGTTCTCCAATTCTTTTCTCTTACCTCAGTAGAATCCTTTCCTAAAACTGGAGAACCTACAGATGAGCCACATCCTAAAACAATTACCCTCACATAAAAAATATATCATTAGGTATTAGCAATTCAAAAAGAGAATAGTATTATTTATCTTATGAGTTCAAACCACATAAAAGACAGGATAAAAGAGCTTGCAGGCCTTATAAATAATCATAATAAAAAGTACTATTTGAACGACAATCCTGAGATTACTGATGCAGAATTTGATTTACTACTTAATGAATTAATTGAGCTAGAAAAAAAGAACCCTAAGCTAAAACTTCCAGATTCCCCAACTAATAAGGTTGGTGGCCATATTTCGGAAAATTTTCTTAAACATCAACATCAAGAACCAATGTACAGTTTAGAAAATATTTCAAATTTTAAAGAACTTGAAGATTTTTTAAAACGGATAAATAAAAATATTAAAGAGCCAGAGTTTGTACTTGAACCAAAATTTGATGGTGCATCTGTTTCCATTACTTACAAGAATGGAATTCTTGATATTGGAGCCACTAGAGGTGATGGAAAAATAGGAGAAAATATTACGGAGAACATTAAAACAATAAAAAGTGTTCCTTTAAAGTTGAATGGTGAAAAAATTCCTAAGTTAATCGAAATTAGAGGCGAAGTTATATTCCCAATTAAAGAATTTAAAATACTTAACAAAAGACTTCACAAAAAAGGTCAATCGTTTTCAAATCCAAGAAATGCTGCATCAGGTTCTTTAAGACAACTTGATTCAAAAATTACAGCTAGTAGGCCCTTAGTTTTTATTCCATGGGGTTCTGGTTCAGTAGATGGCTTAACAATCAACAAAGAAAAAGAATTAATGAAATTGTTTTATCAATGGGGATTTGCTAATTTAGGCGACTTTATAAAAATAAAAACTTTTGAAGCAATTCAAAAACATTTTCAAAGAGTTCTAGAATCGAGAAACAGTTTGGATTATGAAATAGATGGTTTAGTAATTAAAATAAACAACAGAGAAGATCAAAAACTTTTTGGCTTTACTTCAAAATACCCTAAATGGGCAGCAGCAATTAAATTTCCTTCCATTTTAGCAAAAAGTATAATTCAAGATATAACTTTTCAAATTGGTAGAACAGGTATGATTACACCTGTTGCTGAGTTAAAAGAAGTTGATTTTTCAGGAGTAAAAGTAAAGAGAGCAACTCTTCATAATTTTGATCTTCTTGAATCAATGAAATTAAATATTGGTGATTCAGTAATTGTAGAAAGAGCCGGAGATGTAATTCCTAAAGTTGTTAAAATTGTAAAAAAAGAAAAAGAGTCCTCTATGCCCATTCCTAAGAAGTGCCCGTGCTGCAAAAATATACTTGAAAAAGAAGGCTCATATATTTTCTGTAAAAATTCTAATTGCACAGAAGTTTTAAAAGCACAACTGGCTTATTTAGTTTCTAAAAAGAGTTTTAATATAGTTGGGTTAGGAAAAAGAATATTGGTAACTCTAGTAAATAAAAAAATAGTTAATAATTTATCAGATATTTTCAATTTAAATCGGTCTGAACTTTTGAATCTTGATGGTTTTGGAGAAAAGCTTGTTACCAACTTAATTGAAGAAATTGATGCAAAAAAAGAAGTTACTTTTGAGCGATTTATTAATTCATTAGGAATAAGACATGTGGGTGAAAATATTTCAAAAATATTAGCAGCAGAATTTATTAATCTAGAAGATTTAAAAAAGGCTCCAATAGAGAAAATAGAAAAGATTGATGGTGTTGGTATAGAGATAGCAAATAGTATACAAATCTTTTTCAATACTGAAGGTAATTTAAAAAATATAAATTCAATGTTAAAAAATGGTGTTGTGATAAAATCTGTCCCAAAAGCAGGTTTGAAATTAGCTGGTATTACTTTTTGTATTACTGGTACTTTTAATTCTTTTTCTAGAGACCAGCTAATCAGTGTAATTAATGGACATAGCGGAAAAGTAACATCTACAATTTCTAAAAAAACGGATTTCTTAATTGTTGGTGGAAAACCAGGAAGCAAATTAAATGAAGCAGAAAGGCTAAATGTTAAAGTCGTTGACGAAAAAGAATTTTCAAACCTACTTAAAAAGTAAAATAGCTGCTAATAAAATTCTATATATAGCAAATCCCCCAAATCCTTTGATTGATGAATATTTAAAAAATATTTTTAATGCTATATAGGAGCTAACAAATGAAAAAATTATTGATGGTAAAATTTCTTTCTTTAATGGTATATGGTCAAGATTACCAAAATCTGTCTTAATTAAAGATAGAGTAAAAGCACCTATTATTACAGGAAAAGATAGTAGAGTTGAAATTATAATGGATGTCTTCCTGTCTATACCAAGAAACCTTGAAGATATTATAGTTGTAGCAGACCTACTAGCCCCTGGAATTAGTGAGAAGCATTGAAAAAAGCCAATGAATAAAATATCAAATAATGTTAAATGTTTCATGCTTTTCGTAGTTTGAGCAAATTTGTCAGCAACAAACAATAAAACTCCAAAGAAAAAGGTGCTAGAAATGACAATATTGTTAATTGTTAAATTTTCGCTAACAAAATCATACAAGAAAAATCCAATCAAAACTGAGGGTATAGTGCCAAAAAGAATAAGAAAAAATAGTTGTTTTGAATGAACCTTCTTGATTTCCATCTTTGTATCGGTAAGCAAGAATGTAGCAACTCCAAAAAGAGAGCCGAGATGCATACTAGTAAAAATTAAAAGGTTTAATTTGCCAGAATTTTGAAATAATTCTCCAAAAATAAGTAAATGCAAAGAAGAGCTTACTGGTATGAACTCGGTTATACCTTGAACAACAGATAGAACAATAATTTCAATCATGAATGAACCTGTTTAAGAATATACCTGTTGCTACACCAACATTTAAAGAATTTGTTTTACCTAATCTTCCAATACTAATTAAGAAATCGCAGTTGGTTCTAATTTTAGAACTTATCCCTTTCTCCTCAGATCCAAAAACAATTGCCAGTTTTTCTCCAATAAATTTATTGAATATATCATCTTTTATATCTTTACCGTCAATATCTGCTCCTAAAATCCAATATTTATTTTTTTTAAGTTCGTTAATTGAATTGGCTAGATTTGGTACTTCGTAAATATTAATTCCAAAAATTGCACCAGCAGAAGCTTTAACTGAACCCGGTGATATTGTAGCAGATCTTTTGTTTGGAATAATAATTGTGTTAATACCAAAAAAAACACTTGTTCTTGTAATTGCTCCAAAATTTTGAGGATCTTTTATATGATCTAGAATCAGAACAATATTACTCATATTTTTAATATCATTTTTAAAATGTTTAAATTCTTTTGGTCTGGGCATATCTATTTCTGCTGCCAATGATTGATGTTTTGTTGTCCCAGTTATTCTTTTCAATTCTGCATCAGAGACGTAAACGGTATTTATATTTACAACCGATTTCATCTCTGAATCTGAAAGCTTATTCTTTGAAATGAATAATGTTGATATTTTATTGGGAAATAAATTTATAAAATCTTTAACTGGGTTTAGACCATATATAATCATTTTGGTTGTTCTTTAATGAACTCTTTATATATTTTTATAATTTTTAAATTGATATATTTGCTGTCGAATAATTCTATTGGATTAAATGAAACTCCCTGTATGTATGTAGCAAAATGAAGATGGTCACCAAATGCATATCCAGTACTGCCAGTATTGCCAATAACTGAATCAGTATCTACTTTCTCGCCAATACCCACAGAAATTGTATTCAAATGTGAATATAGAGTATAAAATCCTAGACCATGATCGATAACAATTGATTTGCCGTATATTCCCAAACCATCATTATCTACATAAGAAACAATTCCTCTATTAGATGGATTGACTTTTGCATTGGCTGTAGAAGCCAAATCAATACCTAAGTGATACTTAGAATCAACGCTACCTTCGATACCATCAATAAAATAATTTCTTTTCTCGCTATATGTAGAGAATACTTTTGAATTTTTCATTTGAACAAATTTCCCATTGAATAATAATTCATTTCTAATTTTTTCTGTCTTCATAGTCAGTAGCTGATCATTCTTTGCCCGTTCATTGATGTTAAGCTCTCTGAATTCTTTTAAACCAGCACTAGTTTTATTGTCTTTTTTAATCTCATTATATTTCATTAATAAAAATTTACTGTTAATTTTGATATCTGATGTTGGCCAAGCTTTTTTACTAAGAGTATTAATTTTCTTAGAAAGAGAAACCTTATTACCAGACCTATCCTCTGCGACAACAATTATCTTATTGTTTTTGCATGGCAAATTAGAACATGTAAAAAAAACTAAATTTGAAATTTTTTCATCTTTAAGAATAGAAATTGGATAAAACATCTTCCCAACACCTGTATCAACATATGACTTTATAGCATCTACGCTAGTATCGTAAAGTACATAGCCAATGCCTCCTTGATAGATATAGCCATCTGACCTAATATTAGATATTTTTGGTGGATCAAAATCGATTTTAAGTTTAATTTCATCTTTTATAAAAGAAGTAAAAAATGAGTTCTTATAGCTAATAGAATAATGAAGATAAAAATGGTCTATATTCTCACTTCTAATCATTTTAACTACAGGGCTATTTGTCTTAAATTTAATTTCAATGTTAATTTGGTTTCCGCCATCTAAAAACTCTTCTTGCTTGTATATGTCAACAAGATTAGTTCCATCCTTGCTTCCTGAAATATGAATTGAAACAATACTTACATTCTCTGTATTAATTGTAGCCTTAAGTCCAGAGTATGAGATTGTATCTTTTGCAAACAGTTCAAAACTAGGTTTATGAAAAATATAAACAAATCCTACATAAACCAATGCTGATATCAGCGCAATCAATACCAAGAAAATAAGATTGTTCTTGATTTTTCTAAGGAGTCTCTTAAGCATTTTCTAAATTATATTATTAGATACTTTGAAATCAAATAAAAAAAAGGAAGGATGAATATTAAACTATCTACTCTATCCAATATGCCACCATGTCCTGGGAGCAAATCCCCTGTGTCTTTAACTCCTGATTTTCTTTTAATATAAGATTCAAACAAATCACCCACAATACCTAAGAAAGAAACGAAAAGACCTATGAACATTGACTGTAAGGTTGATAAACCAAATTGAAAATAACGAAATAGTACTACGGCAGAAAGAACAGAAACGACTATTCCTGCAAAAGACCCTTCAAAAGTTTTATTGGGGCTTACTTTGGGAAAAGCTTTTCTTATTCCAAAGAATTTTCCAATTAAATACGCTGAGATGTCATTAAGTGCGCTTATGATTAGAACAGATGCCATCAACCAGAGACCATTGTCTAAATCTCGTATTAAGATAGCAAAATTAATTCCAAATCCTGTATATAAAATTACAAAAAGATATGAACTCCAAAACTCTTCGATTTTTATTTTAATATAAAGAATTCTGATAAGCCAAAGTAGTAGAACGAATAAAGATAGGTAAAGAAACAAATCAAAGCTATGATGAGCGAATAAAGGAAAAAGTATCACAGCAAAAAAAGAAAGAACAACATGAAGTTTTGATTCAACTTTGAGTATTTTTCTGTATTCCCAAAACCCTAGACATGTTATCAGCAACAAGTAGGAAGTAAAAACAAGACCTCCTTTGTAAACCGTATAAATGGTAATAGGTAAAAGAATCAAGCTTGTTAAAATTCGTTTTAAAAGGTTTCCCATCTCTAAAAATATTAATAATATATAATTTTAAGAATATCAATTTCTTATGTTGTTTTATATAACTATATCTAGATTGACTATTAATAAGAAATAAGATTAAATGTATTCTTTTGATGGTTAATTAGATGGTCCCTAAATATGCATTTGTAACTAAAGGTGTTGGAACAAGCAAAGAGAAACTAACTAGTTTCGAGATGGCTCTAAGGAACGCAGACATTGCACAATACAATCTAGTTAAAGTATCCAGCATTATGCCACCTCACACTGAAATAATTACAAAGAAACGAGGTTTGAAAAAACTTTCAGCAGGCCAAATTGTTTATGTGGTTTTGAGCGAAAGCTCAACAAATGAGCCTGAAAGAAGAATTGCTGCATCAATTGGTATAGCTCTTCCTGTTGATAGGTCCAAACATGGATATCTTTCAGAGCATCATAGTTATGGGCAAAGTAAGAAAGCTTCTGGAGAGTATGCTGAAGATCTTGCTGCTTACATGTTGGCAACAACAATCGGTGCACCTTTTGATATTGACAAAAATTATAATGAACAAAAAGATATATGGAAAATAAGTGGTCATACAGTCAAAACACAAGAAATCACAAGTACTGCGGAAGGACCAAAAGATAAATCATGGGTTACAGTAATTTCTGCAGTAGTTTTTATTATTTAGTCTGACCATCGCCTATCACGACAAATTTTTTTGAAGTTAACTCATTTAATCCCATAGGTCCAAAAGCATGGAGCTTTGTTGTGCTTATACCTATCTCAGCACCTAAACCTAGTTCGTTTCCATCATTAAATCTAGTAGATGTATTATGCATTATCGCAGAAGAGCCAACACTATTTATGAAAAATTCAGCTTGTGCTAGATCCTCAGTAATAATTGATTCTGTATGAAGTGAACCATATTGTTCTATATGGCTTATTGCAGAAGAAATATCTGCTACTATTCTTATATTTAATTCTAGCTCTAGATACTCTTTGTGCCAATTATCCTCAACAGCTAAATCATCAGCTCCGTATTGCATAACTTCTTTCGATCCATGAATTGTCACTTCGTTTTCTTTGAGTAGTTTTATAATTTTAGGTAAAAACTTTTTGGCAACACTTTTATGAACAAGTAAAGTTTCCATTGCATTACAAACTCCTGGTCTTTGAACTTTAGAGTTTAATGAAATATTTACAGCCTTGTCTAAATCTGCATATTCGTCTACATATACATGACATACACCTTTATAGTGCTTAATTACTGGTATTCTAGAATTTTCAGAAACAAAACGTATTAGCCCTTCTCCACCTCTTGGAATTATCAAATCAATATCCTCATCCAATGTTAGAACATACTTCATAATCTCCCTGTCAGTATGAGGAATCATGTTCACACAATTAGAATCAAATCCTTGCTTTAAAAGTGCCTTTTGTATTGATTGAACGAGGGACTTGTTAGTTTCAAAACATTCGGAACCTCCTCTTAAAATAGTTGCATTTCCAGATTTCAAACATAAAACTGCAGCATCAGAAGTAACATTAGGTCTAGATTCGTAAATAATACCTATTGTCCCAAGTGGAATTGTCTGCTTGTATACATCAAGTCCATTAGGTCTTTTATGAAGAAACTCTCTCTTACCCACAGGGTCATCCAATTTAATTATCTCTTTTATATTTTTTATAATTTCTTGAAGTCTACTTTTGTCAAGCTTAAGTCTATCTAGGAACGCTGATGAATATTCCTTGTCTTTTGCATTATCAATATCAATTTTATTAGCTTCAAGTATTGCTTGCTCATCTTCTTCTATTTGATTTGATATTTCTTTCAAAAGCATATCTTTATCTTCAGTGGTAGCTTTTGCAAGACTCAGAGAAGCTAATTTGGTAGAACCAATTAGCTTTAGGGCCTCATCTTTATATTGCTGTATAATCGCATCGTTGACCATTTAAGCTATAATAAATGAACCTATTTACAAGGTCAAAGATTGTTAAGTATATTATCAACTATATTATAGAATTTTGGAGTTTACATGGAAAGTACGTTGTCAATAATTAAACCAGACGGAATTAAAAAAAAACTTATAGGTACTATCTTTAAGAGATTCGAAGAAGAAGGCTTTGAAATAGTAAACATTAAGTATACAACTCTTACAAAAATTGAAGCAGCTAGCTTCTATGAAATGCATCAAGGAAAGCCTTTTTTTGAAAACTTAATAAATTTCATGACTTCTGGTCCCTGTTTACCTTTTGTAGTTAGAGGAGACAATGCAGTAATGAGAGTGAGAGAAATAATGGGGGCAACTGATCCTGCCGAGGCTAAAGATGGGACAATAAGAAAAATTTATGCTGACAGCATTGATAGCAACATCATTCATGGTTCAGATTCAAAAGAGTCAGCTGAAAGAGAGATTTTATTCTTTTTTGGATAATTTATTCTAGATTTTATTTCGTCGAAAAAATTATTAGCTAACAAATCACAACACTTGTGCTTATCTAGTTTTGTGAGATCTTCTAAGTTGCCTACCATGATTTCTGGATTTCCGCATGGAGCAATTAAATTAAATTTATCTAAAGAGCAATTCAGATTTATAGATAGTCCATGCATAGAAATTCCTTTTCTTACAGATACTCCTATTGAAGCAATTTTTTTATTTTGAACCCAAACACCAGGGCCGTATATATTTTTTTCACCAATTAGATCAAAAGAATTCAACAATGTTAAGACTGCATCTTGCAAAGCATCAACAAAATCTTTTAATTTTAATCCTAAACTTTTTAAATTTATAATAGGGTAGAAAATCAATTGACCAGGACCATGATAGGTAACGTTACCACCACGAGTCGATCTAAATATTGGCAAATTTCTATTATCCTCAAATTTAGTAAATCTGCCAATAGTGTAGATATCATCATGCTCTAGGAACAAAAAAAAGCCTAGCGCATCACCATTAGAAACAGAGTCATAGAATTCAAGCTGGGTAGAAATGAACTTTTTGTAATCTTGGTGTTCTTTGAATTTTTTAACATATATATAATTTGACACTATGATATTGTTATTATATCTAAAATGGATGCAAAGAAAAAAATATCAATTGAGAACTTTTTAGCTGATGATTCTCTAACGACTATCCAAATCATTGATTCTACTGGCTATTATGAAAATTTAATAAAAGAAGGAATTGAAAAAGTTTCTATGGAGTTGGGTCAAGATACTAATTTTGATATCTTTGACGTAACAAAACAAAGCAATATAACAGAAGTTTTAGACACCTTTAAAACATACCCGTTTTTAAATAAGTTTAGGTATGTAATAGTAAAGGGTTTGTACAAAGAAAATAAGAAAGAAGTCGAACTTTTGACTGAATATCTTCAAAAACCATCATCCACAACGAAACATTTTTTTATTCTAGACGATGACAAAATTGATCTACCTTGTGATTTTTATATAGAAGATAGTAATACTAAAGAAACTATGGAAGATTTCGTAAGGCAGGAGCTTAAAAACAGAAAAATACAATTAGATTCGTCTCGTATAAAACTATTGGTTGATAAAAACTTAACTAACAAACTTTTAATAACTAAAGAAATAGATAAACTGCAAAGTTTATCCGAATCAAAGAAACTTGATGGTTTCAATTTAGATGATTTAGTTGATGATTCTAAAAGGGAATCCTATGAGCAAACTTATAACTTAATGAATTATATCAACAAAAAAGACTTGAGGTCTTGTATTTTAGAATTAGAAAAAACCAAATTTACTGAAGATATTTTTTTAGAGATATCAAAAATCGCTTGGCGGTTCAGAGTCTATTTGAAAATAAAAATTTTAAAAAGTAAAAGTATTGATGATTCTGAAATAATTAAACTTATTAGTGTATCAAAATATCAATATAAATATCTAAATTTGGAATCTAGCAAGAAAACATTGGATGAAATAATTAAAAGTTTAAAAACTATAAAAGAAGTAGATAGATTATTAAAAAGCACCAACATTAACCATGAGATTTTAAGTTTTTATTTACTGAAAAGACTTTGCGGATAAGAAGTCAAGTTATGACAATTTTGATAATTTAGAAATATTCCTTGAAGCATTTTTTTTATGGATTATCCCTTTTGAAGCAGCTTTTCTAAATAAAGATTCTACTTTTTTAAATAACTCTTCCTTGTTAGATTTATCGTCCGAGAAAGACTTCTTGTAAATTTTAACGTGTGTTTTCAAGCTAGAAAGGACAGACTTGTTTCTTAAACGTCTCTTAGCATCCTGCCTAATTCTTTTTTTAGCTGAGTTACTTTTATTTGCCATAATAAAGCGTTTAGTTTCCTATTTTTATCCATTTTGTCAATCTTTTATTTAAAAAATTTTAAAAATAAAGTAATATAAAAAGGTGAAATTTTTCATAGATAGTGCGAACATAGATGAAATTAAAGAGATTGCTTCTTTAGGTCTGCTAGATGGTGTTACTACTAATCCATCACTAGTTGCGAAAGAAAGTGGCCAAAAGAACTTTAACAAAATAATAAAAACCATCTGTGGTATTGCTAAAGGTCCGGTTAGCGCCGAAGTGCTTTCAACTGATTATGATTCAATGATTAAAGAAGGAAAAATGCTTTCAAAAATTGATAAGAATGTTGTAGTAAAACTTCCTATGACGATAGATGGTATAAAGGCAACGAAATATCTTTCTCAGAAAAAAATCCCTGTCAATGTAACTTTAATTTTTTCTCCTTCACAAGCTTTGATTGCAGCAAAAGCTGGTGCTGCTTATGTTAGTCCTTTTATAGGAAGACTTGATGACATTTCTACAAATGGCATGAATCTGGTTCAGGATATATCGGAAATATTTATGAACTTTGGTTTTCCTACTGAAATCTTGGTAGCAAGTGTCAGAAATCCTATCCATGTTGTTGAAGCAGCCAAAATGGGAGCTGATGTTGCCACATTGCCATATAAAGTTCTAATGCAATTATTTAACCATCCATTAACAGATATTGGATTAGAAAAATTTCTAAAAGATTGGAATAAGAAATAATTTATTTGTTTTTACAGTGAACCAAGTACTCAACATTGCCTTTTGCACCTTTTATAGGTGATTCTATTGTTTGGTCAACAAACCTATAATAATTTTCTAAAAAGGATACAACTTTATCAATTGATTCTTTTCTATATGAAGAATTTTTTACTATACCATTCCTTCCTATCTTGTTTTTAGACAGTTCAAACTGCGGTTTAATCAAACCTATAAACTCATTATTTTTAGTAGAAAAGGCATCAAAGAGACCATCAAATTTTGTTATTGAAACAAAAGATACATCCATAACAATAAGATCCGGGTCATCTCTAATTGTTTTATTATTAATGTGTCTTGCGTTAGTATTTTCAATGTTTACTACTCGTTTATCGTTTCTTAATTTGTAGTCTAGCTGACCATATCCTACATCTATGGAATAAACTTTCCTTGCACCATTTCGTAGCAAACATTCGGTGAATCCACCTGTTGAAGCACCTATATCCATACAGATTTTATTTTCTGTTTTTACATTAAAATGTTCTATGGCAGCGATAAGTTTATGCCCTCCCCTGCTAACATAATTTTCTGACAAGTATTTGATTTCTATGGTTGAATTTGAATCGATTAATTTTGATGGAACTCTTTCTTTGATGCCGTTTACATAAACTTCTCCTGCCATTACATGTACTTGCGCCTTTGACCTAGAGTCAAAATACTTTCTATCAAAAAGGATTAAGTCTAATCTGCGTTTCATAATCTTAATAAATAATTAGTTTACATTTTTTTTATATTGGTTTGACTATTAGTTATAATTTATATTACTCATTTTAAAGAGAGGAGAAATAGATGGATTTTAAAAATTCTGTTGGAATTGTCACTGGAGGAGGAACTGGTATTGGTAAAGGGACTTCAATTGAACTAGCAAAAGCGGGCATGAAGTTAGTAATCGGTAACAGAAATGAAGAAAAAGGAAACGAAGTGGTTGAGATTATAAAAAAGAATGGTGGTGAAGCTTTATTCCTTAAAACCGATGTCTCATCACCTGATGAAGTAGAGAAGCTAGTTGAATTCACATTAAGAGAATATGGTGATTTTCAATACGCTTTTAACAATTCAGGTCTTTTAGGTGAGGTGGAACCAATCGCTACTCAGTCACCTACGAAATCTTCATATATTGTAGACGTTAATATAAAAGGGGTTATCTACTGTATGCATTACCAGATTGCGGCAATGCTAAAGTACGCTAATAAGTCGAAACCATGTAGCATTGTTAATAACAGCTCTATATTATCACATGCATCTTATGCTGGATTAACAGTCTATTCAGCTACTAAGCACGCAGTTACTGGTCTGACTAAAGGTGCAGCTGTAGAATTAGCACAATCTAATATAAGAGTAAATGCAGTTGGTCCAGGGCCAATTAATACACCTATGCTTTCAGATCCAACAGATGGTCATCCTGAAGTTTTTGGTGGAATGGTTCCAATGAACAGAATTGGAACACCAAAAGAGGTGAGTAACGCTGTTATGTGGTTATTTTCTGAAGAATCAGCTTATGTTACGGGTCATACCTTGATGATAGATGGAGGTTTTTGTTCAGGTCCAATTGTATCAGGTGCAGAATAAAGATTTAATTTTCCAAAAACTATCTTCTTCTAAGTTTCGTTCTAAATTTAATCTAAATCAGGAACTTGTATCTTATGTTCAAAAAAAGGGTTTAGTTGAAATTGAAAACCATGCTAGAGAATTTATACAAAAAAGAATTAGTCCAAAAAAAATCCCAAATGATGGTAATCAAACTCCATTCAACAAACACCCTGTTTTTGTTGCGCAACATGCAACTGCCACATGCTGTAGAAAGTGTATTAAAAAATGGCATGGGATTAAAATGAATCAAGAATTAAGCTCAGATGAGCAAGATTATATAGTAAGCCTAATAATGAGATGGATAAGGAAAAATTCAGATTAAATTCATTTTTTATAATGAGCTGCAATCCCCGCAACATGCTGAAAAAAATAATGGTCCTTGTCTTTCAAAATATTCATTAATTTGTCACCTTCTTCTATCATGTTGTTTTGAAAGCAGGCTGCTGCTGTAATTGGATATAACTGCAAATAGTCTGGGTTCGCTCTTAGAGCAACTCCAAAATGTTTAATAGCACCATCTAAATCTCCTTCTGCTTTAAGAGCCAAGCCTATACAATAATTTTTTTGAAAAATATATTCGCCTGATTCGTCAATTTTTTTAAGAATATTTTTAGCTTCTTCAAACAACCCTTCGCTGAGAAATGTAGCAGAAATTTGAATTAGTAGTCCATTATCGGTTGAATTTTTAGCTTTTTGTAACAATTCTTGTTTGTTTTTTGAATCCATAATGTTAAATTACCACATATTAAATAATTAGGAATTTTAAATGTCTAGAAAAATAATAATCCTTTCAGGTGGTTTTGATCCAATTCATTCCGGTCATATTGCAATGTTTGAAGAATCAAGAGATTTAGGAGATATAGTTGTGCTCCTTAATTCAGATGAATGGCTAAAAAGAAAAAAAGGTAATTATTTTATGGATTGGAACAATAGACTCTCTGTTGTAACTAATATAAAAGGTGTAGTTGATGTCTTACCTTTTGATGACACTGATGGTACTGCTGTAAAAGGTATATTAGATGTCGTTAAAAAATATCCTGATTGTGACATTTACTTTGCTAACGGGGGAGATAGGAACAAAGAAACCACTCCTGAAACGAAATTCTGTCAGGAAAACAATATAAACGAAATCTTTAATGTGGGTGGTGGAAAAACAGCATCTTCAAGTGACATACTAACCATATGGAAAGATTCACCTATGGAAAGACCATGGGGAGAATGGCATTGTTATAAAGAATTTGATATAGATAATGCAAAAGCAAAGATTAAATCATTAATAGTTAACCCTGGGAAAAAACTCTCTTATCAGAAACATAGTCTTCGAAACGAACATTGGTTCGTAATTAAGGGTAATGCTACAATAAAATTAAATGGTGAAGAATTTAAAGTTGAAACATTTAATTACTTTGATATTAAAGTTGAAGATTGGCATCAACTGATAAATAATGGTGACGATGATTTGATAGTCGTTGAAGTACAATTTGGTGATGAATGTATTGAAGAAGATATAGAGAGAAAATAAAATTGAAGTCAATCAACATTATAATCCCGTGCTTAAAAGAAGCTGAAAATCTAAAGTTTTTAATCCCTCAAATTACTGATAACTTAAAAAAAGTCATTACTGATTTTGAAATTATTATTGTTGACAACTCTAGCCCATTGGATGAGACACCAGAAGTATGCTCAAACTTTTTAAATGTAAAATATCTAAATACAGAAGGAATAGATAATTATGGGAATGCTGTAAGAACTGGTATTAGTAATGCAACCAAAGAATACATAATGTTTATGGATGCTGATGGCTCACATAATCCAGAAGTTATTCCAAAAATGATTGAAGAGATTGGTGATTACAATATTTGTATTGCATCAAGATATTGCAAAGGAGGATCTACCAAAGACAAAGTTACTTCAATATTTTTATCAAAAGTTCTAAATTTAGTTTATTCTTTTGTGCTTGGCGTTAAATGCTCAGACTGGTCAGGTAGTTTCAAGCTCTATAATGCTGCATTGATTAAAAACTTAAAATTAAATTCTAGCAACTTTGATATTATTCCTGAAATTTTATTTAAAATATCAAAACTTGATCCTTCAAAAAGAATAAATGAAGTACCTTATGTATTTGATACGAGAATACATGGCCAAACCAAAAGAAAGCTCAAAACATATATTGATTTTCTTACTACACTTTTAAAATTAAAGTTCAGCTGATATATGTTAATAAATAAAGAATTGAATAAATTTTATATTAAAATACTATATAAAAGTACTTATAGGAGTTATTAGATGGCAAAAGCATTAATTACTGGAATAACAGGCCAAGATGGAGCTTATTTAGCAAAACATTTATTAGATTTAGGATATCAAGTCTTTGGAGCAGCAAGAAGAAATTCTAATTACAATACCCAGAGGCTACAAATATTAGGAATAGAAAAAGATATTAAAATAAGAGAATTTGAGCTATTAGAAGAGTCAAATATAAGAAAAGTTTTGGAAGATGTACAACCAGACGAAATTTATAATCTTGGTGCACAAAGTTTTGTTGGAGCAAGCTTTGAAACACCAATGTATACAGCAGAAGTTACTGGACTTGGAGTACTAAGAGTATTGGATGCTATTAGAACAATCGCTCCTAATTCTAAGTTTTATCAAGCATCATCTTCGGAAATGTTTGGCAAAGTCTTGGAAACACCTCAAAACGAGGAAACACCTTTTTATCCTAGATCGCCATATGGGGTCGCAAAAGTGTATGCCCATTTTATAACAAAAAATTACAGAGAATCTTATAATATTTTTGGTTCTTGTGGAATTTTATTC
>CEQP01014146.1_pt1 | contig 16225 bp, 12 predicted proteins | sample 356291 | NCBI WGS metagenome assembly CEQP01 (sample SAMEA2621221, study PRJEB7988) | marine metagenome | isolation source: saline water (ENVO:00002010), including | reverse complement strand
AATTTCTATTGGTTCATCAATAAAAGAAATTTGTGAACCTGTAGACTCTGTGACATTTTGTCTTTCAAAAGGTCTTTCTGCACCAATTGGCTCTCTTGTATGTGGAGATGAAGATTTCATACGAAAAGTAAAGAGATTAAGAAAAGTTTTAGGTGGAGGTATGCGTCAAGCAGGTATCATAGCAGCCGCTGGTATTGAGGCCTTAGACACAATGCCTGATCAGTTAATCCTTGATCACAAACATGCTCAAATATTAGCTCAGGGACTCTTTGAGATTCCCGGGGTAATTTGCGACCCAGACTTAGTACCGACAAATATTATATATTTTTCTATTCGAGAAGATAGCTTGGGGAATAAAAATCTTCTTGATGAAATGGAAAAAAATGGGGTGAAGTTTTTTGAACTAAGTCCTAACAACTATCGCCTAGTTACCCATTCTGGAATTAGTGAAAGAGATGTTTTAGAAGTAATAAAAATTTTTTCACAATTACTATCTTAACTGGTACTCCTATTGATTTGTAAAAGTTTTTTCATTCAACTATGTTTAGCGATTCTTCTTTCTAATAATCTTGGATGGGGACAAGGCTTAGATAATTTCGAAGAAAAAAAAATAAGAATGATTGAAGATCAAATAAGAAAAAGAGGAATTAAAAATGAGACCGTATTGAAAGCAATGTCTTCTGTTAGAAGAGAGTTGTTTGTTCCAGAAAATCTTCAAAAAAGTGCATATTCAGATAGGCCGTTGCCTATAGGTAAGGGACAGACAATTAGTCAGCCATATATTGTGGCATTTATGACCGAGCAATTAATGGTCGGCCCTGAACATAGAATTTTAGAGATAGGTACAGGATCGGGCTATCAAGCAGCTGTTCTTGGTGAATTAGCAAAATATGTTTATACCATTGAAATCATTCCTCAATTAGCTGCTAATGCAAAATCTATTCTAACTATGCTTGGTTACAAGAATGTTACAGTACGCACAGGAGATGGGTATGAGGGATGGCCCGACAAGAGCCCTTTTGACCGAATAATAGTTACCGCAGCACCTGAAAAAATCCCCCAAAATCTTATTGATCAACTCGCAAATGAAGGGAGGATGATTATTCCTGTTGGTCCGCGTTTTGACATACAATATCTTTGGGTAATTGAAAAAGATATTTCGGGAAAACTCAATAAAGAGCGTGTTCTTCCAGTCCGATTTGTTCCGATGGTCAAAAAATGAATTATATGAAAAAATTGGTCACAGCAATACTTTTCCTTTTTTCATTTGTACTTGCCCAAACAAAATGGTTCGCTGGTAATATGAGAGATCTAAAAGATATGAGCATCAGTATTAACCTCGAGGGTCTCGATGATGAACTTTGGAAGAAAAAAATATATAATTTTATTGAATTGTCATTTGCTAAAACAGAGATCATTGTTGATCAAGAACGTCCAATGCCCAAATTAGTAATTGCAATAGATGCTATTAATAATCCTAGAGCTATAGTCTCTTCTTATATGATTAATTATTCCTTATATGATCATGGAATATCGGAATCAGAATATTTTAGAACTATTAGAGATAGTTTGATCACAAGAAAACTAATGACATACAAAGTCTACGAAAGAGAGGTTATTGGTCAGTCTGATAAACATAAAATTTATTTGGATATTGAAAAAGCACTAGTGAAGCAGACATCATTATTTATTGACCAATGGTATAGGGATAACCCTTTTAGTCAATTTTAATTATTCAGAAAAATGAATTGTCGTTATTTGACTTAGCGTTTTGTTGATGTAAATTTTTCTATCCGAGGAAGCTATGTCCCAAAGCAAGCTAATTACATATATTGTTAGATCGATGATTTCGATAACGACTATTAGTTACCTAATAGCTGTACCGATCGGAAAAAAGTCTGAGGTGAATAAAAAAAAAGAATCTCTAGATGAAATAAATAATAAGCAATATAATCAGCTGTCAAGTAAAGAATCTGTTTCTATAAAAACTGGTACAAGTCTTGCTATTTTTGAGTTTGAAGCTAGAGGTATATCCACGCCTATTGCCAAAAGAATGACAGAGCAATTTAGAAATACAGTCCGAAAGTTAAATATGTTTGAAGTCCAAGACCGAGGACTTACGCAACGTGTTAACATATTTAGGCCTGAAACAAATGATTATTGGGATTGTTGGAACAAGGATTGTGCCCTCGAAAGAGGCAGACTTCTTAATGTTAACTATGTAATAGCAGGAACCATTCAAGATACTTCCGATAATCAAATTTTGATAAAAGGCAGGCTTTATTCTGTTGATCTTGAATCATTAATGAGTGATTTTTCATTAAACAGTACCGATGTTACAGATAGTCTCTTATTAGGAATGAAAAAGTTAGCCTACGATGTGAGTGGATTACCAATTCCTGATACACTTTCCACAGGATCCGATACTGCAGCAGTAGTAGACTATATCATTGAAAAAGAAAAGTTTAAATTTCGATTTCCTGATCTAGACATTCCTGAAAAGATTAAATCCTTGCTACTTTCCACAGTTGTGCCAGGGACAGGGCAGATGTATTCAAAAAGAAAATATATAGGCATGGGCTTTTTAGCTACCGAACTTACATTAGGTGGCTTCGCATTATTATGGCATTCGGATTATAAACAGTCTTGGGGTGGTTTTGAAAATACTTATAATAACTATCAAAATTATAGTGATCCCAAAATGTTGCTTGAACTGAGGCCCGACATTGTTAGGTATGCAGAGGAAACAAAACGATATAATGACCTAATGAGAAATGTTCGCAACCTTGGACTCGGAATATGGGTTATTAATATGATCCACGCCTATATAGTTGGACCTGAAGAAATTTATGAAAGTAGTTTTCCCTTTGGGTCAGCATCTGAAAATGAAGATGGTATGTCAACTATTTCAAATATAACAGCATGGGATTTAGCCTCAGATTTTGGTTTAAAAGGCATCTTGTTAAGACCTGTCACAAAAAACCAAGTACTTAAGAAATATAGGAATCATACGAGCGGCGGGTTGAGACTTAAGACCCCATTGGGCATCACGCTTGGACCAATCAAGACAGATTTACAATATGAAATAACAAATTACACATTTGATCTTGAGAATTACGACAATGAAAATGTAATTAGCGCATTTAATCGAGCAACAATTATTAATATTGATTACAGTAATATTTTTAAAATTGGTGGAGAAAACTTGCAGAAAAATATCCTTTTTGGTTTTACAAAATCAAAGCATGGGCCAGGATTCATGGCTGGTATGGATATAGCATTTAAAATTGATGCATCTGTGCCTCTTTCTTTATCCATATTTGCAAGAACAAATTCATTAAACAGTTCAGTCCATGGATCAATGTTATGGATGACCGCTGGAGTAGATCTTGGTGTTGAAATCCCATAAAAGAATTAGCATTATTTTTTCTATTCTTGCAGTTCTTTCTAGCTCATGTGATGAAGCAGAGTATAAACTAGATAACTCAAGTGATCCGCTTAATCTAGGACTTACCCCGCCAGCAATATTTTTTCATCGTAGTAATTATACTCTTTCAGTAAACGATACCTTTTCTGTTGAATTATACAGCTACGGTTTGCCGGACGTGTCTGGTGCATTTTTGCAAGTTTTATATGATAGGGGTAGTTTAGTAGTTGACTCAGTTATTACAGATAGTTTATTTCAGATTGAATCTCCGCCAATTATTTTCTCAGATCAAGTTCCCGATACGGATGGTGAGTTAAATATTTATATCTTTGCTCTTCCAACGATGTACACTGAAAATGTTTCAGGGACAAATTCAATGGCAAAAGTATTTTTTAGGGTTTTTGCTCCACGTATTTCTGAATTGGAATATAGTGACTCTACCACGATTGTTAATGCTCAAAATAATCCAATAATGATAAAGAGTTATGGAAAGGCATTTGTCGATGCAAAGTAACAAGATATATGGTTTTTTAATTTGCATTTTGTTCCTAAACACAATTTTAGCTCAACAAAACAATAGTTTTAATTTTCAAACAGAGGGAGCAAACGAAGACCATGTAACTATAAATTCAAATGTTCAGCTGAGACCAACCTCTGGAATGACCCTGGAGGCCTGGGTAAAGCCAACAGAAGATCCGGTCGGCTACGATAGAAATGGGATTATATCATATTTTACACTTGATGGGCCAACGACTGAATCCGGTTTTGCCTTTATTTATACAGCTGGGAAATGGAGATTTGTTGTGATAACTGCAGATGATGAAGATGTATTTCCCCAACTAGCTAGCTGGCCCGGTATAGATATTCCTTATGATGGTAACACTTGGACTCATATTGCGGGAACATATGATGGTACAAATGCTAGAATCTTTAAAAATGGATTACTAGAACAAGAATATTCCGCAGCAAATGTTGGGGGTGCTATTGTCTGGGAGGATATAAATACGGACTTCTACATCGGTAAATATTTAGACAATTCAAAATCATTTAAAGGTTCGATAGATGAAGTCCGATTGTGGAATATTGCTAGATTAGATACTGAAATACAGGGATCGATGAATGGCACAATAAATGTTGATGAATCAGGGCTTATAGGTTATTGGAAATTTGATGATAATCAATCTGCAACTATTGTTGACTATGCCGAGGGTTCTCCCTCACCGGGTCAAAGTCCTGGATCACTGACAAATGCAGGAAACGGAGAATGGGATACTGACGTTTTTGCCCCTTCCGGTCCATGTTTTAATCTAGAACTCACCGAAGCAGATTTTCCTTATAATCATTTAGCTAATTTAAATTCAAGCAGTGGAGATAATTGGGACTTCAGAGCTATGGGAACGGCCACTGGAGGGAATATTAATAGCGCAAATGGTTACGACTATGGTTATAAACTAACACTTTCCGCTCCTGCAATAATCTATGTTACTACCTGCGATGTAGAAACTAATGTTGATGTTCATATTGGTATTTTTACAGAGGATTGTAACTCTAACTCTTTTACCTTTTATCAAGATGATTCAAATACCGAAATTATTTTACCTGACTCAACAACACCGGCTTTGGATTATGACTGTATATCTGGTTTTGAGAGCAATCCGACTTTCGCTAATATGTTACCAAAAATGGAATTTGAAGCTGGGACATATTATATAGTTGTTGATGACCGTGCAGAATTAAGTGAAGGCACAGTTCGTACCTGGTTTGGTTATTCCCTTCTAGTAGACTCAACTGATTTAGCAAGTGATTTAAACAGTGTAAAATACTTTTTTAACCAAGGAGTCTATGGAGGAGATTACCCCCAGGTTTATGCAGGGAATGGAACTGGGCTAGAAACATCAGATTTTAATATTTCCATTATCCCAAACGGTGGGTCTGCGACGTCAGCATCTTTACCTTCTATTTCAAACCTTTTGGGTTCAGGCTTATCTGGAGGAGAGCAAAGTATTGTGCTAGATATGTCATATAATAATCCCCCGAGTGGAACCGAATCTGCCAAAATTAAACCTGCAACTGTTAGATCAGTATTTAATGAAATTGGTGTACCTCTTCTTGATCTTCAAGGAATAGAATTCAATCTTGAGGACCTTGTCCCGCCAGTTATAACTTTCGACCCAAATAATGGAGATACTCTTCTTCCTGCATCAAATATTATAATCTCGTTTAGTGAAAGGATCTATATTGCACCAGGTGGCGAGGACGCAAATAATGACAATATTGATGGTTACTTAACTCTCACATATACTGATGGTGCCCAAGAGGCAATACCATTTGATGCAAATATAGATCCAGCAGATATGCAAATTACCATTGATCCTAATAGTAATTTATCTGAATTAAGAACGGCAAATGTTATTATCACTGCAAATGCTTTTCAAGATGGGGGAGGAAACAAGGTATCGCTACAAAATTCTGATTTCCTTGTTGCGGATGTTACGCTCCCAATTATTGATAGCACAACCATGAACTCGGATAATTCATTTACTAATTTTTATTTTAGTGAGCCAATATTCTCATCATTGAATGGTTCTGGAACTTTGGTTCCAGCCGATTTTGTCATCAGCTTTTCTGCAACTGGTAATGCCTCCGCAGCAACAATCAACTCTATCACAAAAGTTGATGGTAATGCTCTCGAGGGTGGTGAGAATGCAGTCAGATTGTTTCTTTCGTTTAATAATCCTCCTGATGGAACCGAGGTCATTAATATTAGTCCAGCGAATAGTCAAGTCTTTGACAATTTTGGTAACGCCATGAATGCAAACGCAAATAATCAAGCTTTTGATTTGAACGATATATTGGTTCCTTCGGTTGAGTTTGATCCTGTGAATGGTTCTAATCAGCTCTTCCCCAGCGGTACCATTACTGTAACATTTTCTGAACCAGTAAAATACGCAAACGGTGACGCTATCACCAGTGAGTTGATAACTAATAGTATCAACCTAAAATACTTAGATGGAGAGCAAGAATCTATAGCATTTAGTGCATCAATCAATGACGCTAAAACTGTTGTTGTGCTCACCCCAAATTCATTATTAACTGAACTAAGAAGTCTTCAAATAGGTTTTGGTGGAAATGTTTTTACTGATTTAAATGAGAACACAATTTCATCCAGCTATAGTGCTAATTACAGTGTAAAAGATATTACTCCTCCAACTGTAGAAAGCTCTACTCTTGCCATAGCCAATGCTTATATTATATTTAGGATAAGTGAAGGCATTTTTACTAACGATGATGGAACGGGAGCTGTGCAACCGCAGGATTTCAGTGTCATTTTTAATATGAATGGAGGTAATGCATCATCTATGACAGTTGTTTCGGTGACAGATGAGAATGGTTTGATTCTTGTCGGAGGAGAGACAATTGTCAGGCTTGGAATTTCTTTCGACTCCCAACCTGCTGGAGTGGAAACTGCAACAGTAACACCGAATGGAATCTACGACCAAGGAGGTAATGTCTTAGATCCCAGTGTTAGCGGTCAATCATTTGAATTTTTCGACCAATTGTCACCAAGCCTTGAAATAACAACTGATCCTCAACCGATAGATGGACTTATATACCCTCAAAGCAACTTTATGCTATTATTTTCTGAAATTATACAAAACAGCAGCGAGAATATCCCCAATTCATCAGATATCGCTGCTATCACCTCATTATCCTACGCTGATGGTGATCAAGAAAATATAGATTTTACTGGCTCCATAAATGCTGGTAATAATATCATCTCAATCAATCCAGATTTTGATATGGAGGAATGGAGGCCTGTTCAGATTAATATTTCCAGTGGTATGCAAGATACAATTGGTAATATCTCAAATGGTTCCTCAGCGAATTACAAGACAAGGGATATTACGGTTCCAGAAATAAGAACCGCGGACATAGATTCATTAAATAATGGATTAAACATATCTGTGTCTGAGGGATTATTTGCAACAGAAAATGAAGCTGGTGGGTTGGATCAGTCTGATTTTGAGGTAATTAATTTTAATCAAAATAATGGCAACGCATCATCGGTGACAATTACTGCGTTGACAAGTTTTGAAGGTGTACCTTTAATTGGGGGAGAGTCTGAGATTAGGATCAACATCACAGTTGATAGCCCACCTGCAGGTGTTGAGACATTTACAATTAGTCCAATAGCGGGAAGAGTTTTTGATAGAGGTGGAAATGCACTAGCTCCATCTGAAAATAGTCAATCTTTTACTTTGTTTGATTTATTATCACCATCAGTTGCAATAGACCCAACAACCGATTCATTAATTTATCCTTCCGAAACCTTCATAATTACTTTCGATGAACCCGTAGTAAAGTTAGATGGAACCCCAATATCGAATGATAATTTGTCGTTTATCATAAATTTACAATATACTTCGGAGGGATCGGAAAATATCAATTTCAACGGATCTATTAATTCATTAAAAACCGTTTTGAACATTGTTCCGATAACGCAACTTGATCAAAAACGATCGATCAATTTATCCTTTAGTAATGTATTTATGGATCAATCTGGGAACTTAGTTAATCCGTTGAGTGCAAATTATATAGTGAGAGATGTTACTGCTCCTACCTTTGATTCATCTCGGTATGCTATAGATAACACCCAAATAATTATTTTTATGGCGGAGCCTGTATATGGAAACAGTGAGGCAACTGCAGGATTAGATACATCAGATTTTAATTTAACTTTTCAGGATAATGGTGGAGAGGCAGACAGTGTGTATATTGAATCTGTGACCAATACATCGGGCACGCAATTAGTGGGCGGTGAATCATCAATTCAAATTAATTTAGGGGTTAAGGGATCGCCAAATGGTGACGAAACTATAAACATAAATGCTAAAAGTAATGCTATTTTTGATTTAGCAGGAAATATAATGAATTCAAGTCAGATTACCTCAATCGATACAATGACTGCGGCACCCAAAATAATTTTGTCTGACTTATCAATAGATAATACATATCTAGAATTAATTTTTAGCGAAGATGTTTTCAGTACTCATGATAATAGTGAGGTATTGGGTGTGCAGGATTTTATTTTAACCTATAATTCTAATAATGGAAATTGTGAGGACATGACAATAAACAGCATCTTGACAACCTCCAATAGTATAATAGTAAATGGAGAAGATTCTGTAAGGATAAAGTTTAGTCTTGATGGCATTCCAAGTGGGGTTGAGACTTTTACTCTTTCGCCAGTTGATAACGAAGCAGTTTTCAATAATAATGGTGTTTATATGGACCCTGAGACTATCCTGGGTCCATTCACACTTTATGATTTATTAATTCCAACATATAGCGTTAATATTTCCAATGGTGATACAAATATAAAAAGCGATACTACACTAATAATTTCTTTTTCCGAAGCTGTGAGAAATACTAACAATTCAAGCTTAAATAATGCAAATGTTGATGACCATTTCATTTTATATAACCTTTCAGATTCAGTTGAAATAGCATTCAATGCATCTGTAAATACTGAAAAAAACGTGATTACAATTGCTGCAGTGGATACCTTTAAAAGTGAACATGAAATACAGCTTAAAATGGATGGTGACTTTGAAGACCTTGCGGATAATTTGATTCCCAATGGAATGGATATTGTTTTTTTTATAAGAGATTATATCAAACCTGAATTCGATACTTTAATTTTAGCAGGAGACAATAGCTATATTGATATATATTTTTCAGACCAAATATTTTCTTCAGATAGTAGTTATGGGGCACCATCATTAGATGATTTTACATTTGAATTTTTTCAAAATGGAGGAAATGCAAAAGAACTTGTATTAGCAGGTATTCAAACTTTCCAGGGTACTAATGTTACGGGCGGAGAAAATAAACTTAGGGTTATTACTGAATTTGATAACAAAGCAAGTGGCAGGGAATTTTTATTCATTAAACCAGCAACCTCGTTTTCGCTTTTTGATGAATCCGGAAACCCAATGGCATCGAATAGTCAAAGCGATACACTTAATTTAAACGACGTCTTAGTACCAACAGTGGATACAGTCAACATTTGGCAGGGTGATTACGTTGGCATAAATGAATATACAAATATCGGATTGGTATTTTCTGAGCCAATAGATAGTATCGATTTTGAAATCTCTAGCCGGCGTGATTCATCATTTTCATATGAGACCGAATTTACGTCAGATTCCTTAAGAATTATTTTAAGTCCTCCACTCTTAAGCTTAGACACCATTGATTTAATAATCACGAGCATGGTAGATACAGTTGGATTATCTACAGTTGAATTGAGTTATAGGTTTCTGACCCCTGCTCTAGGGGACTTTGACACCCCTCCAAATGATACTATAAATTTAGATGATTTAACACAGTTCGTTCTGGCATGGAACTCTGATGATTTCACAAAAGAATTAGGACCAGTTTCTGGGAATTTTCCACATTTCAAATTGCATCCAGATAGAAAATTTGGGCTTGATGATGGGATGGTGTTTACTCAAATGTGGAGGTGGTCCTTGAAACGGTATGGGGTTCAGGAGATTGCTCAAAAAATTATTGGAGAACAGCCTAATTTCAAAATAAACAAAAACTCCATTCTAATTTCACCGCCAATAAACTCCATATCAGGTCAAGTAATTGTTGATCATAATCAAGGTGGTGGGAATATCAATATTTCTAATACCCCAAATCAAAAAAATGGTTTTGCTCTGTCAAGTGGCGATATATTACCCGGGAAATTACTCTATGAGTATAGTCATTTATCAAAAAACTCAGCTCCGATAAAAATAAATTTTCCAGGAGGTTTAGAAAACGATTCAACTATTTCAGTTAGATTCAGTTTTTTTGATAGTCAAAGCAAGCTTGTAGGTCAAGGAGACACGGTATTTATACTTGAAATGATTCCTAATGCTTTTTTTATACACAAAAATTATCCAAACCCATTCAATGCTAAAACAACTATTCGATATGAAATTCCAATTAACTCTGACATAAGGATTGATATTTATGATATTACAGGCAGATTCATAAAAAATTTAGTAAATACATACCACAGCCCAGGAAAATACAAAGTAGAATGGAATGGGAAAAATATGTTTGATGAAGAAATAGCTTCAGGAATTTATTTTTATAAAATCCAATCTGGGGTTTACACGCGTTCAGTTAAAATGATTTTTCTTAAATAATTTTATCATTTATAACTATGTTTTCATCCTTAGAATTACATTTGATGTGAAATGAAAAAGCAGATTACTATAAAGGATTTAAAAAATATATATAATCCAGAGGAAATTATTTCTTTAATTGATGAAACATTTAAACAAAACAGAAATAAAATTTTTAAAATAATTAATAATCCAAATAGTCCAGTATTGAACTATTATAAGCCCCGCCAAATCTCGCTTCTTGAGAAAAATTCTGCCCCAAATAATTCAGTCAGTTATGAATTAGTTGATTCAATGAAAGATGCTATTTTTTTCATGACTTTAGATAAAAAAAATAGAACAAACGTCACGAAAAGAATGCGTAACTACGAGTATGGATATGCAAAAGCAGTATTTTCAAGGATTAACCATTTTTTAGCTGATGGTGATATTCTTTTTTTGCCAAGTTGGTCAGGCTCAAAAAATAAATTGAGTAACCACAAACTAATTTCTGGTATTTACGAGTTTTTCAAAGCGTTTCAATCAATAATTGAAATAGAGATAGAATATTGGGAGAGTATATCAAGAGTTGGTTATTTAACAGGTTTCCAAATTTCAATGGGTAGATTTTTTATGATTCTGAAAAATATTGGAATGCCCCAAAAGGATCAAATTTCTTTGGTTCAATCAATATTTGACGGTTTCAATGTTGATTGGAGCGAGAGGGATAGGGAGAATATCAGAACCTCATTACAGAAACCCGCCATTATTAATTACGAAAAGCAACAAACTGAGCTTAGGCAATTAGTTAGCCAATCATTTTTTGAAGTATTAAATCCCGAAATCATTATAATGCTGGAGGAAATATCTTTTGCATACAAAAAATATTTACGGAGGTTTTAGTAATTTCGGGTAATATATTTTTTAATTGATAAAATGACCCTCAAATTTATAAAATGAAAAACAAACATTTTTTGCTTGATCCAAAGATTATTTTTATGAATCATGGTTCTTTCGGAGCCTGTCCCAAACCTATTTTCGATGACTATCAAAAATGGCAGAGGAGATTGGAAAAACAACCAGTCTTATTTTCAACAGAAACCATTTATGATTTGTTTAGAAAGTCTAGAATTGCACTTGGGGAATTTGTAGGTTGCCATGAGGACGATATTGTCCTCTTCCAAAACCCAACTGTTGCGGTCAGTAATGTAATGTACAGTTTAAAACTCCAACCTCATGACCAAGTTTTGATGTCCAATCATGAGTATGGAGCCTTGGTCAGAGCGTGGTCTATTTGGGCTCGATCATTTAATGTTGATATTGTCCAAAGAAATGTAGAGTTACCTTTAAGCTCTGAAGAAGAATTTGTTGAAAATATTTGGTCAGGAGTTACACCAAAAACTAAGGTGATTTTTCTTTCCCATATAACATCTGCAACTGCACTAGAGTTCCCAGTGAAAAAGATTTGTGAATTAGCAAAAGCTGCGGGGATTATTACAATAATTGATGGAGCTCATGTTCCTGGTCAAATTAACTTAAACATAAAAAGTTTAGGATGTGATTTTTATACTGGAGCGTGCCATAAATGGTTGTGTGCTCCAAAAGGGACATCTTTTCTTTATGTAAAAGATAAACATCAATCATGGATTCGTCCGCTGATTTACAGTTGGGGTAAAGATGGAGATGATCCTGGGCCAACAGAATTTTTACAAAATTTTCAGTGGCAAGGCACTAGGGATATGGCATCATTTTATACATTGCCGACAGTCATTGATTATTATCACAAGTATATAAAGGACAGTAGAAAAAATTGTAGAAAATTAATTCAACTTGTAGCTAGTCAATTAACGAGTATATTGGGGACCGCTCCTATTTTTTCATCAAAAAAATGGATAAATCAAATGGTGAGCCATAGGTTGCCGAAAGAAGCCCCAGCTGATTTAAAGACAAATCTGTTAAAGAAATTTAATATTGAGGTTCCTATATTCCACTGGCATGGAGAACGTTATATAAGGGTATCCTGCAACATATATAATAATAAAACCCAAATAGATTACTTTCTTAAAACACTTAGAACATTGATTTAAATTCATTTTATAACTTCTGATATATGAAAAAGTTGTTTATCATATTTTTTATTTTTTTATCTTATTCAATAACATTTGGACAAAAGGTTTTACTGTACACAGAAAATGATGATGTGTTTGCTTCAGGGAATCCATTTACAATTGAGGACGAGAGTGTAGTTTTTTGGCAAGAAGAGCTGATAATTATGACTATTCCTATAGCCTCACTTAATGAAATTAGATATGCAGAGAAGTCATATAAGCCAGCAGGTGTACCTTTTGTAATGCTTGGGAAATTCATTGCGGCCACAGTCATTGGGGCATCAGTTGCAGGTCAACCTGATTATGCAGTACCAGGAATTACAGTGGGATTATTATTGTATATGACTGGTAAACTATTAAACAATGTTGGGGCAAAATTTGGTAGGGATGTCATTTACTATGACATTGATGATTTAGATGTAAATGATAGGAAAATGATTTTGTCAACTATAAGCATGGACCTTGATAAGAGAAAAAAACAGAATTATAGAAGCGAATTTCATTATGGACCGGAGGGTAAAAAACGAAATCTTTTAGGGTTTAATTGGGATGGAAAAAAACCATGGAAAAACAAGAAGAAAATAAAGAAAAAGATATTACGATTTTCTTTTTTTTGATATGTTTCCAAATATTATACAATATATAATTACAGCATTTAAGTATGAGTCTGAACCAATAATTAAACATTTTAGGCTTTCTAAAGACCCTAATTTTAATTATCCGGTGTATACATCAGAATCCATACGGCTTGTTAATGTAGGGATTGGAAAAAGGAATGTCGAACATAGAATAATGAAGACATATTTATTAAAGAAAAAATATAAAGAAGAAGCTCAGTTTATTAATATCGGAATCGCAGGTGGCAACGAAAATATTACTACAATTGGCGAGGGATATCTTGTAAAAAATATATTTGATGAAAAATCTAAAAGTTTTTTTAATTGCGACCCTTTAATGGGTTATCCTCTTAAAAGGAGGAGCTTAGTCACTGTTGAGAAGCCTGTAAATAACTCGAAGAAAAATAACTACAAAGAGTTAGTAGATATGGAAGCATCAGCGATTTTTAGTACCTGCAATAAATTATCTCCAGAACCCAGAATCGCAATAATTAAAATCGTCTCTGATTATATGGACCTTAAAAAAGATCGTTTAGACTACAAATTCGTTTATTCGCTCATTGAAAATAAAATTGAAATGATAAACTCATTTTTGGAATTTTTAAGAAAAGATATCAACAAAAAAAATGACTTTTAAAATTGTTATTTTTTCAATAGTTGTTGCGTTTATCCTAGGTAGCTTAGTACTAGCCCTTTTCTATAGGATCAACGAAGACAGAGAAGACGATTCATCTCAATGAAAATAAGAGTATAAAATTTTTTATATAAAATCATGCCTTCAAATTTTAAATATAAACAGTTAAAAGATTATGTTATCCTTTGTTTTGTTTTAAATTTTTTGGTTGGCTCTGATGTAGAAAAATCAATATTGAAAAAAAAATCAATAAATTTTACAACTATAGAATTTGAAGTAGTTTCAAAAGAGGGATCAAGAAACCATCTTATTTGGTTACATGGCGATGAGAATACAGCTAAGTTATCTATTAATAAACATCTTCAAAAATATGGTGGTACAGCATACTTAATTAAGAGCGAGAGTAGGGAAGTTGAATATAAAGATACACGCATAGATCCAAACAGAATCTTTTCAAGACCCGGTTCTTTCCATGCATTAAAAAAATTTAAACCAGAGTGGTCACCCGGGACTCTAAAAAGTGCATTAGATGAATTGGATAGTGAGCGCAAAGATTTTCTCAAGACTATTTTCCCAGATTCCAATGGAGTTTTAATTGCAGTTCATAATAATTTTCGAGGATACAGTATAAAGTCAGAAATAGAAAACAGCACAAAAGTTTCTTTAAGCCAAAAAGAGAATCCACGAGACTTTATACTATGTACCGATCCAAGTGACTTTAAGAAGTTATCTATTGGAAGATATAATGTGGTTTTGCAAAATGAACCTCCTGAAAAAGATAACGGTAGTCTGTCTTGGGCTGCATTGAAAAATGGAGTCAGATATGTAAACGTAGAGACAAGACTGGGTTGGTTATCAAAGCAAAAAAAAATGCTTGAGTTTGTTGAAGAAAGTCTAGAATAGAAATTAAAAGTATGTTACAAAAGTTCTTTAAATGGCTTCCATTGATCCTCTTAATATTTCTGTTTATAATTGATCGTCACAATCCGTTACATGTGGCACTTTATATAGCAATACTTTTGACTTACTCAGGAATCTTGGTGTTAAAAATATTGTATGCAAAGGAGTTATGGCATAAAGAATTTGATCATAAGATTTATGATGATAATGGGAAATTAGAAAAATTGTCTGATGTTAAAGAAAAAATGTTCTCCAGTGAATCAAATCAAAACAACTAAAAACTAATTGGGGTAAAAATATGTTAAATATAGATTTGAGAAGCTTCCTTATTGGAGGTCTATGTACAGCCCTTTTTTTTCTGATAAGCGGTTTTCAGAAGGACGCAAATCTTGGTGATATTGTTGTAAATTCAATTACAATACTTGATGATGGACATGGTGGCTTTATAACTGCTTATAATGAAGACCAAAAAAGAACACTTTACCTTGGAACAGGAAAAGAAAAGAATGGTTATGTTCAAACCTACAACCGATATGAGGAGCCCACATCTTATATTGGTTCTAATAGAGATATGGACGGCGTTTTAGTTTTAAACGACCGTTATGGGGCTATGGGTTATACCCAATCAGGAAAGAATTGAAGCTTAGTTTACTTATAGTTATTATTCTTTTATTTGCATTCTTAAAGGCAAGAGAGAGATTTCGAGATTATAGAGAATAATGATGCACATAAAAAAATAAAACATTTGAGTAATCTTTTTTTTCAAAAATAATTTATATTTAAATATAGTTTTGACAAGATATAAATGAAGATAGCGTTTCTTACTGCAGGAGGCATTGCGCCCTGTTTGTCAGCATCTATTGGTGCGTTAATAGAATTATATAATAGAGAAGAGCCAGATGCTGATTTAATTGGTTATCTTAATGGATACAGAGGGCTATTGCTTGGTAAATCGATTCAATTCCCGGCTGAGGTAAAATCAAATTATGAAATATTATTTGATTTTGGTGGTAGTCCAATTGGGAATAGTAGGGTAAAACTAACAAATACCAAAGATTGTGAAGATCGAGGTTACGTTAATTCAGGCGAGGATCCTTTGAAAGTTGCAGCTGAACAATTAACAAAAGACAAAATAAATATACTCCACACAATTGGAGGTGATGACACAAATACTATGGCCGCACAACTGTCTTTTTACCTAAAAGAAAATGGCTATGATTTGACTGTTGTTGGTTTACCAAAGACTGTTGATAATGATGTTTTTCCAATACAACAGACATTAGGCGCCTGGACTGCGGCTGAACAAGGTGCTGTTTTTTTTGAGAATATTGCAAATGAAAATACAACAAGCACCAGACAATTAATTATTCATGAAGTTA
>CEQP01036878.1_pt1 | contig 16263 bp, 17 predicted proteins | sample 356291 | NCBI WGS metagenome assembly CEQP01 (sample SAMEA2621221, study PRJEB7988) | marine metagenome | isolation source: saline water (ENVO:00002010), including | reverse complement strand
TTTTATAAGGAAATTTTATGCCTGAAATAGAACAACTAAATAACGATACAGTGATGGAAGCCCTAAGAGATGTATTTGACCCTGAAATACCAGTAAATGTGGTTGATTTAGGACTAATATATTCTGTAGAAGTTTCTGATGGAGATGTTCATGTTGAAATGACACTTACAGCACCTGGATGTGGTATGGGACCATATATCGCTCAACAAGCTGAATGGAGAATTGCAGAAATAGATGACGTAGAAGATGTACAAGTGGACGTAGTTTTTGATCCTCCATGGACGCCTGATATGATTACCGAAGAGGGAAAAGCTCTTTTAGGGATTGATTAATGACTTCTCCAAGAAAACTTACTCCTCAAGAAGAAGCCAGATTAGCTCAAGCTAGGGAAAATTTTAAAAATAGAAAAAAAATTACTGATTCATTAACTTCTATCTCAAAAAGAATTGGTGTTTATTCAGGTAAAGGTGGTGTTGGGAAAACAACAATCACAACAAATCTTGCTGTAACTCTCTCGGAAAAAAATCAATCTGTTGCCATTTTTGATTGTGATATAGACTGCCCAAACGTGACAAGATTATTAAGAATATCCGAAGGGCCAATACAGGATAAGGATAAACTTTTACCACCATCAAGATTTGGAGTCAAGGTAATGTCTATGGCTTTTTTTCAAAAAGATGAAGACGAAGCTATAATATGGCGTGGCCCAATGATACATAATGCCATTAATCAATTCACTCAATCTACAGTATGGGGAGATTTAGACTATATGCTTGTAGACTTGCCTCCAGGAACCTCAGATGCTCCATTGACAGTTATGCAAACATTAAACCTAGATGGCTTCATAATAGTAACAACTCCTCAAGAGCTGGCTGTATTAGACGCTAAAAGATCGATAAATATGATAAAAAAAATGAATCTAAATGTATATGGAATAGTTGAGAACCTATCTGGAGGTGTTTTTGGTAGTGGTGGAGGACAATCTCTAGCGGAAGAAATGAATCTGCCATTTTTAGGAAGTGTAAGCATTAGAAAAGAATATACTAATGCAAATAAACCGGTAACTTTAGAAAACCAAGAAATTCGTAAAGAATACTCAAAAATAATTGAAAATCTGAAATTTTAATTTTTTTATGAATTTAATAAGTTTATTGTTTCAATGATTTTTCTATTTTTGTCAATACTGTCTACTCTTTCATGTCCAATAGGAGAAGATGCTATTTTTCTAAATGTTTCAGCAGCTCCTTGATGAATTTTTTCAGAGTTGTTAGAGGAACTAAATGTATCAGCTATTTCTTCCATTTCTCCGATCCACCTAAAAGCTTTTGCAGAAATAGAATTAACAGACTTTATTGAATCAAAAACTTTAGGTTGGCTATATTGTAATTCGCCTAAAAGGTTTTCTAATAACCCAAAGTGATCTGCAGTCATCAATGAAGCAGCATATAATGCAGCAGTACCTTTAGTAATTGCAGCATAGGTCATCTTTAATCCAGAAGCAGAACCAATATTAGAATTCATATTAACAAATTCAACATCTTCTGAATTTAATTGCTCAAGAACATTAGCGTGTTCACCAGATATATAAATCCTTGGCTTTTCACCAGATCTAGGAGAGCCACCAATTATACCCCCATCAATAAAAATACCATTTGATTCTTGGATAATATAATTAATAGATTCAGATGTTTGTGGTGATATGGCATTACAATCAACAAAAATTTTTTTTAGATTTGAATTAGTCATTATAGAGGCAACATCCTGAGCAAAACTTAAAGCATGCGATGGAACTAAAATTGACAAAATAATATCAGATTTTTCTACTAAATTTCTTAAACTTCCAATATCTGTAATTTTATTTTCTCGGGCTCTAATAATAGAATCTTTACTTCTATTTTCAAGTGAAGTTATAACATTAAAACCATTTTGCTTAAGCACACCCGCTACCCCACTACCCATATCACCCATACTCATAACCCCTATAGTATCGAATCTCATGTAATTTTCCTTTTATCTTAAGTTTTCTTTCATTATTTCATTGATAGCTTGAGAGACGATTTTTTCTTGCCCAAGCTCTAACCCAAAAACCATAATACATATTTTTGAATCCCCTTCTTCAATCCTTGTCCAAATTGAAGGAGAAGATTGCTTTAATTTTTCAACTAAAATTTGAGGATTTATATTACTAACATTTTCATCTATATCAATATAGAGACCAAAGGGTTGATGACCTATAACATTATCAATCTTTTGAGTAATAATCCCATTTTTTTTATCTATATCCTTAATAATATTATTAGTCATATATTCAAAATTTGCTAATCGATCTTCATGATTTAGAGTCATCCATCTTTCTACTGCTGTAACAACTCCAACTATTTCTTGCCTATCAATTTTGTGAGGTCTACCAATCCCTCTAATTCTATTAGTTTCGTAACCAACAAATGAATTTTTTGCAATACGAGATATGATTTCTTTAGTGCCTAGGGCAAAACCAGTAGAATGAGGTGCACCCATATACTTGGCAGCAACACATTGAAAATCCGCTCCCATTCTTACGTATTTACCTAAATTTTCTAAAGGATATATTTGCCCAGCAGAATCGACTGAAATTGGGATGTTGTGTTTTTTTGCTAGATCAATTATAGTTTCCAGAGACAAAACATTTTCATCTGTTGGTTTTTGTTCGTATACAGGGACATGAATTGCAGCAGTTTTTTCACTAATCATTTTTTCAAAATCTACAACTGATGTATTATTTTCATTTCCAACTTCTACTAATCTTGCACCTGAAAATTCCATACATCTATCGTACCAATACCTCTGTCTTTTTTGAATTAATATTTCATTTGGCATGCCTTCTGTATCTGGCAATTTCTCTATATTTTCATCACTATCACCAGTCATAAAAGCGGCTGAAGCTAAGGTTAAGGCTGAGCCTGCACCAGAAGTTATATAAGCAGCTGGAACTGATAACAATTCAGAGATTCTATCACCAGCATACTGTTCTAATTCAGCTAGAAGAACATATGATGAGTCTGCCAATTCCATTGCCTCTCGAACTTCTTTTACAGGAGTTGACCCCCCTAAAAGAGTAACGCTTCCTGTTGCGTTTATTACAGGTTTTGCACCTAATTCCTCGTATACCTTACCCCATTTATCATTTATCGCCATACAATTTAATCCTTCTGTAATCTATTAAGTATGCAAGATTGAAAAAAATTTAAAATCTATTTTTCTTTAATATACATGTAATTGTTCATAAAAAAGATAGATATTTTGTTGAAATTATTGCAAAATTAAATTTGCTTAATTAAATATTACAGGTAAAAAAATGAAAGTACTATTCTTAAATGACTTAAGACCAACTGCTAGAGCTGGTGATATTAAAGATGTAAAAAATGGTTTTGCACGGAATTTTCTTATTCCTAATAAAATAGCTGTTGTAGCCACTGAGCAAGAACTAAAAAGAGCTACTAAATTGCGTGAAGAAGCTGAACAAAGAAGATCTTTAGAGAAAAAAGACTGGGAGAGAATCTCAGAGCAAATCAAAAAGGAATCTATTGATATTGAAGTTAAAACAGGTCCAACCGGTAGACTTTATGGATCCGTAAATAATACTATCATCGCATCAAAGTTGTGCGAGATTACCAATAGAGAAGATATAGACAGAAAAACTATTCACATATCCTCACCTATAAGAACAACTGGCACTTATACAGTCAAAGTGAATTTATTTGAAAATGTTTCAACTGAAATAAAGGTTAATGTAATGCCTGATGAAGAATCTAAACAACTTAATAAGCAAATGGAAGAAGTTTCAAAACTTATTACTAAAGAAGAGAATGTACTTGACCCATCTTTTGAAGATGTATTAGCCGCAGCTGAAGAAAACATTCAATCTTCAAATATAGATGATTCAGAAAATGTCCCTGAAGAAACAAATCAGGAAGTTGAAGAGAATAAAGAAGCCCAAGAATAATTAACTTCGTATTATTTTACTTAATATTGGGAAAATTTCCCAAAATATGTTTATATAATTGTATCTTCTATTGACCATTTGAATTTAAAAGTTCAAACTAATCTTATGGCTAATGAAGTTCAAATTAACAATATAGACTTACCGCATAACTTAGAGGCTGAAGAAGCTGTTCTTGGTTCTATAATAATTGATAGTGAATCACTTACAAAAATCATGGGAGAACTCAAAGTTGAACATTTTTTCCTTTATACAAATGGCTTTGTTTACTCTGCTTGCCTTAGTCTGTTTGAACGCCAAGAAGCAATCAATCAAATAACATTAATTCACGAGTTAGAAACCCAAGAAATATTAAGTAGAAACGGCTCTGAAAAAAGTAATCAGTTAGAAGCTATTGGTGGCGCAGAGTATATATCAGAGTTAATTGCTAACACTCCAACTTCTGTTCATGTAGAACATTACTCAAACTTAATTATTAGAACATCTACAATGAGAGACCTAATAAAAACAGGTGAAGAAATAAGCCAGATTGGATTTAAGGATGATTTTGATGTAGATAGATCTTTGTCAACAGCAGAAGATGCATTATATAAAATCAGACAGGAATCAATAAGCAGGGATTTTGTACCCTTGTCTAGATCTCTAACAAACTACCTTGAACAAACATCATCTACAGATAATTTGGATGAAGATATTGAAAGGTTACCAGTAACAACAGGTTTCTCTCGATTAAATGATTTATTAGTTGGAGGTCTTCAAAGATCAGATATGGTCGTACTTGCCGCAAGACCATCAGTTGGAAAATCAATGCTAGGTCTAAATTTAGCTGTCTCTGCAGCAAAAGCAGATTTTAAAGTAGGAATATTTTCTCTAGAAATGGGTAGGGAACAAATAGCACAAAGATTGTTAGCTTCACAATCAAAAGTTAACATGCAAAAAATAAGAAATTTTTCTTTACAAAATACTATAGAACAACAGCAGGTTGTTGACTCTATAGGACTTTTATCAGATCTTACTATTTCTGTTGATGATACACCTTTTCAAACTGTAATGGAAATGAGAGGTAAGGCTAGAAGACTACAAATTTCAAATGGTCTAGATTTTCTTATAATCGATTATATGCAGTTGATTAACGGTAATAATAGAGGAAGAGAAGGAAACCGTGCACAAGAAGTTTCAGAAATTTCAAGGCAGATAAAATCTTTGGCAAGAGACCTAAATATACCCATACTTGCAATATCTCAATTAAGTCGTGCTATTGAGCAAAGAACATCAAAAAGACCAATGCTATCTGACCTAAGAGAATCAGGTTCTATTGAACAGGATGCAGATATTGTTATGTTCATACACAGAGAAGACAAACTAATAAGTTTAGAAGAGTGGAATAAGGCAAATCCAACATCACCTTATCCAAGAAATCGTGCATCAGTGATTATCGCAAAGCATAGAAATGGGCCAACAGATGAGGTAGAATTTCAGGTCGAAGATTCTATAGGTGTATTTCAAGAAATTTCAATGATAAATAGTACAGTTAATTATAATGACCAAAGAGCAGAACAATCAATTGAATAAAGGATTGCCTTTCGGGGTTAAATATATACCTACACCTGCGCCATTATTTTCTACATATTTAGATAAATATGAATCCCTTGAGGAACTAAAAGTTTTATTGAAAATAATACACAGTTTATATCTCAAAAAAGACTTCCCAGCATTCTTGCACTACGATGAATTATTTTCTGATCCAGCAATACTGAAAATTTATAAAAATGATAATAATAATAAAAAACTCAATGAGTCTTTAAGTCAATTAGAACAAAAAGGAATAATTTTACTTATTAATGATATTGAAAACGAACAAAGAATTTTTCTAAATACTGAACAAGTTAGAAGTTATATTATCAGAGAAGGAATAGAAAAAGATTTTTCACATAGTAAAGTGGATTCGAACATAATTGATTTTACATCAGAAAACCAAAATCCTGTAATAAATTTGTATGAGAATAACATTGGATATATAACTCCAATTATTTATGAAAATATTCATAATGCCCTAAAAGAATATGATGAAAAAGATATACTAGAAGCAATAAAAATAGCAACAGAAAATAATGTAAAAAATTGGAAGTATATAAAAACAATACTTGAGAGATGGACCTCTGAAGGAAAAGAAAGGGGGCAAATAAATGAAAGGAATGGAGCCACTAGACGAAATTCTGAAGAGAATCGATCGGATGAATTCTACAAAGAATACGTCCGAAAACAAAAATCAAGAGGTAGAAAATAATCTAGTTTTTGATTGCAAAATATGCAACAACACAAGATGGTTTGTTGAAGAACCTTTTGAAAATGCGCCTGCTTCTCAGAGAAAAATTATAGCTTGTGAATGCCAAGAAAAAATTTGGAGCAACTCCTCAAATAATCGACTAAAGGAATATTCTCAATTAGAATCATTTGAAAGATTTACTTTTGATAATATAGAACTAGGTACAAATGAAAGATTTTCAGAACCGTCATCGTTTAGAAAAGCATATCATGAGGCTCAAAAGTTTGTAGCAAATAAAGAAGGTTGGCTGATAATAACTGGACCATCAGGAACAGGGAAAACACACTTAGCAGCAGCAATAGGAAACGCATTATTAGAACAAGGCGACCCTGTTAAATTTATCTCGATACCAAATTTATTAGATCACTTTAGATCTGCGCTTAGTTCTGAAACAGAGACAAACTATGATGATACTTTTCAGCAAACAATTGAAGCACCGATATTAATATTAGATGACTTGTCAGTAAACAATCTCAGTGGCTGGGCAGAGGAAAAATTAGATCAGATATTAACTCATAGATATAACAGAAGAATGCCAACCATTGTAACAACATCAAAATATTTTTATGAACTAAATGACAGGTTTAGAACTAGGCTTAGCGATCCTTATTTTTCTTCTATTATAAATATCCAGCCAGGGAGAAACATAGAACAGATACTAGGCACAGGACTAAGTAAAAAGATCAGAGAAAAAATGACATTCGAAAACTTCACAACCTCTGGTGCACAAAAATCATCAAACACCCAAAAAAGATCTCTTAAAGAGGCATACGAAGTAGCAAAAATATTTGCAGAAGAACCTTCTGGATGGCTATACTTAGCTGGGCCAACTGGAGTAGGTAAAACACACTTAGCTATTTCAATTATGAACGAATCAACAAATAACAATTTTTCAGTATTATTTAAGTTTTTGCCAGATTTACTTGATGACTTGAGGACATCATATGGGCCAAATGGCAATGATTCTTTTGATAAAGTTTTTAATCAAGTAAAAAATGTAGACCTTTTAATTTTAGATGACTTAGGCACAGAAGCTTCAACTCCCTGGGCAGAAGAAAAACTATACCAAATTATTGTTCATAGATATGACTTAATACTACCAACTGTTTTTACCAGTAGAATAACTCTAGAAAGTATAGGAAATAAAAATAATTTAATTACAAATAAATATTCAGATGCGATTGTATCAAGACTTAGTGACGCTAATGTAGTTACAGAAAGATATTTATCTGCACCTGATTTTAGAAATAGAGGATAAAAACCTATGAGTATAAATGGAAAATGGAAATATGAAGACTTAACATGGCCTGAAGTTAATGAAGCAGTTAAAATGAAACTAATTCCTGTACTTCCTGTTGGTACTATGGAACAACATGGGCCTCATCTGCCAATAAAAATGGATAAATGGACGGCTACAGAAATAGCAAAAGAGGCTTGTAAGAAAAATCCTGAAAGATTATTATTCATGCCTCCTGTTTCGTACGGATTTACAACTCATGTTATGGATTTTCCTGGTTCTGTAACTATCAACTACAACACATTTATAGATTATATTAGCGATGTGCTCAAATCATTAACATATCACGGATTTGAAAAAATTATTGTGATAAATGGTCACGGTTCAAATATGATCCCATTAGAATTAGCATGCAGAAAAATAAATTTAGAAAGTACAGCTAATATTTCGCTTGCATCTTGGTGGGGATTAACTATTGTAGATAAAGAATTTATGCACAAATGGAGGGAGTCTAAATTCCCAGGTGGTTGCGCACATTCTGGTGAAGCTGAAACATCTTTGGCATTACACCTAGATGAAGATTTAATACAGATGGATAAAGCTGTAAATGAAGTATACGGAATGAATAAACATGAATCAGATTTTGAATGGGTTGATCTTTTTGGTCAAGGTCCAGTATCAATGATTTCATGGACAAGTGAAAATTCTGATACAGGGATTGCAGGAGAACCATTACTAGCAACAAAAGATAAGGGTAAAATGCTATTTGATGAATCAGTAAATAATTTGATTAAATGGGGACAAGAATTCCATAAAAGAAAATTCAATAAAAGAAAAGATCATCATACTTCAAAAGCAAAATCAGATATGCCTGGCTAATTAGCCCCCAGTTTTTGAAGTATATTTTGAGCTTTCTTAACTGACTTAGGATCGTAACTTATTATTTCATCAAACCTAATATTTTTGTTATTGGAATAAACAAATATTTTTGAAAATAAAAATTTCTTTCTTACTCTTCGAGCAAATTTATTATTTTGAGGTTTATTTGAAAAGACAAAATATATTTCTCCTAGTTTTAATATTTTTAATTTATTGTCATCATCTTCAATTGTTTTTACAACAATATTTCTTTTGTAAAAAACTTCATCAGAAAAATTGGATACTTGGGTAGCTAATAATAATCCCATAGCATGCACATCAGCTGGTTCTCTAGAAGAATGAGATAAATTACTATTATTTTTCCACCAATTATAAGGACGAATATCTGAACATGGAGAAGGTAAAAATATAGATACGCCACCGTATTTTTGTTCTAAGGCCCAAGATGAATAGCCTGGGAAATCAGCTGTCCAACTATGATTTTCTTGTCCCATAATATTTGCTGGGCAAGAAAAATTATATATTTTAGCAATAGTATTTTTGGTTTTTCCTATAATTTCTGTAACAAAAAGTGCTGGATTACCAGGATAATTTTCTTTTTCATAAAAAGTAGACACATTAGGAAGTTTCGTTGCAAAAGAACCTATCGATGCTGGAACTAAGTTTGCTATAGCCAAGTAGGCAGCACTGAGGATTTGTTCGGGCAAATAATTATAATAATTTTGATATATTTTTTCATCTTCATCAATTGAAGGAGATGTAGCATTCCCTGTAGCTGAAATAAAAATGTCTTGTTGATTAATTTTTATTTTTTTCGAAACCAGATTTCGAATTTTTTTTAGAAGGTAATCTGAAATACCCCAAATATCAAGACTAACAAACATGATTTTTTTGTCAAAAATATTAATCACTACTACTCTACATAGCAAGTCATCCAAAATCCCTTCTGATTTACGATTCTCGAATTCAGGACTAAAAATTGGGAAAGATACAGGAGGAGTAATAACTGACTTAGCTGAACCAGCCATAAACTGCTCATCTTTGATTGATGTTTTAATTTCTATATTGATGTTCTGTGACATATTTAAATATAATCTGTAAAAATTATTTTATCTGTTAAAATAAAAAATATATTATTTTGAGGATTATATTATGGATAAAAATAAAATTTTTGAAATTTTTGATCAAAAATTTCACTCAATTATAAACATAAACTCTAGATTAGAAAAATTACCTGGTAATTTTTCTTTCACAGAGGGACCATGTTGGGATAAAAGGAATGAAAGATTAATCTTTAGCGATATACCTAATAATACAATTTTTGAATGGTCCGAAAGCAAAGGAACAATAACATTAAGAAATCCTAGTGGCCACGCAAACGGAAACGCAATAGACAATGAAGGAAGACTTATATCTTGCCTTACATCGGAAAGAAAAGTTATAAGATTAGAACATAACGGAGATGTAACTATACTTGCTGATTCCTATAATGGAAAAAGACTAACCTCGCCTAATGATGTAGTAGTTAAATCGGATAATTCTATATGGTTCACTGATCCAGATTATGGTTTTTTAGAAACTGAACTTGGCCATGGTAAAGCCCCTGAACAAAATCGAAATAGAGTATATAGAATAGAACCTAAAAGTAAAGATATTACAATTATTAGTGAAGATTTTGATAAACCTAATGGTATTTGTTTTTCGAAAAATGAAAATAAACTATTTGTTAGTGACACAGGCAGAACTCATGGAGAATTTAGAAACCATAATATAGTAGTTTTTGATCTAATGAAAGATACTGTTCAAAATCCTAGTATATTTGCTAAAGTAGAGCCTTATGTTCCCGATGGCATAAAAGTTGATGATAATAATAATTTATGGACATCTTCAGGCAGTGGAGTACAAATATATGATGAAAATAAAAATTTATTAGGTAAAATTAATACACCAGAGGTTTGTGCTAATTTGTGTTTTGGAATGAAAAATAACAAAACTTTGTTTATAACTGCAACAAGTTCCGTTTGGAAATTAAATTTAATCTAACTAAGGATGTAATTATGCTAGCTAAAAGTAAAATTTGGGAAAATCATAGAAACGAAACTTCCTACGAAGTCTTAGAAAAAAGAAAAATAAATCCTATTGAGATACATGATGATAAATTCTTACAACTAATTGAGCCGAAATCAGAACTTGTGAATTTATGGAAAGGATGTGAATGGGCAGAAGGACCCGTTTATTTCCCCGAGGGAAATTTTGTGATCTGGTCTGACATTCCTAATAATAGGATGCTTAGATACGAAATTAACAAACAACAAACTTTTGTTCATAGAGAACCTTCAAACAATTCTAATGGTAATTACAGAAATATAGATGGGAACCTAGTTTCTTGCGAACATAGAACTAATAGAATAACTTTAACTAATTCGGATAACGAAATAGTAGAATTAACAAGTAAATATGCTGGTAAAAAATTAAACTCTCCTAATGACTTAGTTATAAAAAATGATGGTACGATTTGGTTTACAGACCCACCATACGGTATTATCTCTGAAAGAGAAGGAAATCAAAGAGATTCTGAAATTGGCGGTAATTATACATATATTTATGAACCAAATTCCAATAAAACATCAATTGTTGATAAAACGTGTGACAGACCAAATGGTTTAGCTTTTTCACATGATGAAACTAAACTTTATATTGCAGATTCAGGAAAGCCAGGTACAATATCTGTATTCGATGTTAATGAAAATAAATTAAGTAATAAAAAATTATTTGTTAAAGTTAGGCCAGGTATACCTGATGGCTTTAGATTAGATATCAATGAAAACATATGGACGAGTGCAAAAGACGGAGTTCACTGTTATGATTCATCTGGTAAACTTTTAGGAAAAATACTTATACCGGAACAGGCTACAGCTAATTTAGTATTTGGTGATAATGAAGGCAAAACATTATATATTTGTGGCGACACGTCACTTTATAAAATAAGAACTAAAGTTCAAGGTTCTCACCTTTTTTGGATAAAGTAAACAAGGAAAGAATAAATATGAAAATTGCGATAGGATTTGATCACGGTGGTTTTCCACTAAAAAACGATATCATCAAAATAATAAAACACATGGGGCACGAAATTTTAGATATGGGCGCCCATGAGAATGATCCAGAGGATGATTTTCCTGACTTTGCAGCTCCAGTAGCAAAAGCAGTTCAAAATAAAACTGCAAAAAAAGGAATAATTGTTTGTGGAAGTGGCGTTGGGGCAAATATAGTTGCAAACAAATTCAAGGGAGTTAGAGCCGGTTTATGCCATGATACGTATTCTGCTGCACAAGGGGTTAAACATGATGACATGAATATACTTTGCTTAGGAGCTAGAGTTGTAGGAGCAGCCCTAGCAGAAGAATTAGTAATCGCATTTATTCAAGCAGAATTAGAAAGTAATGAGGATAGGTTTATCCGCAGATTAAACAAAGTAAAAAAGATTGAAAACAATGAATAATATAATTAAAATAACAAAATCTATGGGTCAATCTTTATGGCTTGATTCTATAAGCCGAGAAATGATAAACTCTGGGGAAATTGAAAATCTAATTAATGCTGGGATTTCCGGAATAACTTCTAACCCAACAATTTTTGACAAAGCAATTGGACAAAGTAATGTTTACGATTCTGCACTTATAGAATACTCAAAAACCTCTGAAAACACGGAAGAAATTTTTGAAAAATTAGCAATAGATGATATTAAAAATGCAGCAAATTTACTAAGTAAAACTTACCAATATTCTAATTTCAATGATGGTTATGTTAGTATTGAAGTTTCGCCTAAGCATGCTAATGATCCTGAAGCCACAATAAAGCAAGCTGAGAGACTATGGAATAAAATTAATAAGCCAAACGTAATGATTAAAGTTCCTGGAACTAATGAGGGATTTATTGCTGTCAAAACACTAATATCAAAGGGAATTAATGTTAATATTACACTTTTATTTTCCGTTGATCAGTACGAAAAAACGGCATATGCTTATTTAGATGGGCTTACAGAGTTTGCAAAATCGGGATTAGGAGCAACTAGCTCAGTGTGTTCAGTAGCATCTTTTTTTATAAGCAGAATCGATACAGCTGTAGATAATTTACTCGATAAAAATTCACAACTAAGAGGGAAAATTGGTATTTCAAATGCCAAAATAGCATATGACAAATATAAAAAAATCTTTGATAAAAATCTTTATGGGGAAGGCTCTTTTTTCCCTTTATATAGTACTGGCGCAAAGGTGCAGAAGCCATTATGGGCCTCCACTAGCGTAAAAAATCCCGATTATGACAACAATTTGTACCTCAATAACCTTGTAGGAGAAGAAACAATCAATACAATCCCCTTGGAAACTTTTAATAATTTTTCACTTTCCGGTAAACCAAATAATTCATTGATAGAAAACATTGATCAAGCCGAAGAAAATATTAATCTTCTATCAAAGCAAGGGATAAAATTTGATGATATTACTAATCAATTATTACAAGATGGGATAAAAGCATTTAGCGACTCATATGATTCATTACTAAAAAAAATAAATGAAAAATTATCAAAATTGAAAAGTTGAAAAAAATACAAACAATTAATGAAAATTCAAATATAATTCAAAATAAAATCATTAATGATGAAGTCATAAAAAATTTTATTGAGGATAGATCTATAAGAAATTATTTAGGATGGATAGATCTTCCAGATAACATAAACAATATAAAAAAAAAGTTCATAACTATAGAAAATAAAATATCTGAAGAAAAGATCCAGAACATCATATTTATAGGTTTGGGCGGAAGTATTGAATCAGCAAAAACAATATTGGGGTTATGTAAAAATAATGATATGATCGACATATTTTGCTTAGATACTATCAAAATTCCATATATCAAAAGACTTGAGCAAAAAATAAATAGAGAAAAATCACTTTTTATTTTTTGTTCAAAATCTGGTAAAACAATTGAAACCCAAAAATTAGAAAGTTATTTTATAAAAAAACTATTTATAAAAACAAAAAATATTATAAAAATATCAGATATAAAACCGAAAAATGAAAATAAATATTTTTTGTATGTAAATTCTGAAGATAACATAGGTGGAAGGTATTCATCGCTAAGCGAATATGGAATTTTACCTGCTTATCTCGCAGGGTATGATATTGATGAATTTCAAAAAAATGCAATTATGATGAAACAAAAATGTTTAAACAATGATTTATCAAACCCCGCCATAGAATTAGCAGCATTTCTAATGAGTTGCTATAAAAACAAATTAAATATAATCAATATAGTTAGTAGTAAAAAAACAATAAATTTTTCTTTATGGCTTGAGCAACTTATATCAGAATCGTTAGGGAAAAAAAAACAAGGTTTTCTACCAATAGTTAATGAAATTATAAAATTAGATAATTCTAAGCTAATGAATAGAATCTTTCTAATAATTGATCCTGACGAAAAAAATCAAATATATGCAAAAGAACTATTAAGCAAAAATATACCTGTAAAAATTATAAATTTCCCAAAAAATAAATTTTCGGTGTCTGGGGAATTTTTTAAGTGGCAAATGGCAATTAGTATTTTAGGAAATTTAATGAATATTAACCCTTTTGACCAACCTAATGTTGAAAAATCAAAGAATCTTACACAAAAATACTTAGACAAAGAAAAACTGAATAAATCAGAGTATGATGATCTTAACGCGATAGAAGTAGGTAAAAAAATTAATTGTGTAGTCTTATTAAACTATAGTGACAATTCAGAAAAATCACAAAATTTTATTAAAAACATACAACGACTAATTTATAATAAACATGAAAAATCATGCATAGTTTTGGAAGCTCCAAGATATCTTCATTCTATTGGACAATTATTCAAATCAGGGATAAAAAATATCATGTATATTTTTATTGAAAACAGTTATATTGTGGACGAAAACAGTAAATATTATGAATTATCTAAAATCCTCCATGCCCAAGCATTGAGTGAGTATGATATTATGAAAAAAATTGCGAAAACAGTTCTAAGACTGAGAGTATAATTATGACTATGTCAGAGCAACAAAATGCTAATAATATTCTAGTAGATATAAGCAACCCCTTGAAAATAAGACAGAAGGTATTTAATACTGAATTGATTCAAGGTTCAATAATTGATAAAAAAATTTCCGATTTTTATAACATCATAACAAAAAGTATTATTGAGTTAACCAATGCATCTATTAGTAAAGAAAGTTTTTTACTTTTGGGAGATGATCATATAAGTGAATCAAGTATATTGAGAGCCAAAAGTAATAATATTTATACTGGAATCAACCAAAACAATCGTAAGCCTTCCAATATTGATTATGAATACCAGATAATAAAATTAGATGTTAGCAAAATAATAGACAAAAGCTACAAACCACTTTATGATCTAAAATTAGTTTGTGACCAAATAAGACAAAACGGTTCAAAGTTTATACTAGAATTAATTATACAACCCTCAGAAAAAGATTTGAAAAATTTCGGTGAAGAAAACGATGTTGATAAAATCATGTTAGTTAATATTGTGGAAAATTTACACAATTTCAGCGTTAATCCTGATATATGGATTATCGGTGAGAATACCGACTCAGATTTTATATCTACTGCCAGCGCCATGATACATTTAGACGATCGTAAAAATTCTATACTAATAAGAAATTCTATTAATAACAGCGAAAAACCTAACAAACCTAAAACTTTTGGGAAATCTTACGGAATTAATGGTGTTGTCATATCAGATTATAATTATGAATTGATACTTAAAGACTACATAGATGAAAAAATTTCTGAAAAGGAATTCAGTAATATAATAGCTATGGATATACTAAATATTTATAATAATCTTGAAAATTCAAACAAGATTTATGAACTATTATAGGAATCAACAAATGAATATAATTATTGTTGGGCTTGGGAAAATGGGAGGTAATATTGCAAAGAAATTACTTAAAGATAACCACAATATTATAGGATTTGATTCTGATAAAAACCAATGCAATAACATAAAAAAATATGGAGCAAAAATAATTGATTCTCTTGAAGATATTAATTCTTTAGATCTTTCTCCTAAAATTGTATGGATGATGCTCCCTGCTGGGAAAATTACACAAAAGACTTTTACTAAACTTTTAAGTATTTTATCCCCTGAAGACATTATTATTGATGGAGGAAACTCAAATTATAAATTAACCAGAGAAAGATTTAGTGAAGCAAAAATACGAAATATTCATTTCGTGGATTGTGGTACTAGTGGGGGTATATGGGGGCTAAAAAATGGATATTGCCTAACTATAGGTGGAGAAAAAAATATATACGAAAAATTAAGACCTATTTTTAATTCACTTACACCAAAAAATTCTAATGGTAATTTGTATGTAGGAAAAAGTGGTTCTGGCCACTACGTCAAAATGATACATAATGGTATTGAATACGGAATGATGCAGGCTATTGCAGAGGGCATTGAGTTATTAAAAACCAAATCTGAATACAAACTAGATATTTCAGAAATAGTAGATAACTGGAAAGAAGGTAGCGTAATCAAATCATGGTTAATTGATTTGATTTCTGATGAATTAAATAATGATAAAAACCTTGATAATTTCAGTTCAAATGTTGATGATTCTGGAGAAGGAAGATGGACTATTGAAGAATCTATTGAATTAGGAGTTCCTACTCCTGTAATAACCGCAGCGTTATTTGCCAGATTCAGATCAAGACAAGCTAATCCAATTAGCAGTAAAGTTTTGTCAGCGATGAGAAAAGGTTTTGGAGGCCACGAAGTAAAGAATGGATAATAAGT
>CEQP01014400.1_pt1 | contig 16407 bp, 15 predicted proteins | sample 356291 | NCBI WGS metagenome assembly CEQP01 (sample SAMEA2621221, study PRJEB7988) | marine metagenome | isolation source: saline water (ENVO:00002010), including | reverse complement strand
TGAATCAAGAAAACGATGGTTAATGACAGGATACTCTTCTTCAAAAGGTGAAATCATTTTAGACAATGGTGCTATAAATGCAATTAAGACCTCAAGCATATTACCTGCAGGGATCATAGACTTGAATGGAAATTTTTCAAGAGGAGATATTGTAGGAATAAAAAATAGTGAAAAAAAAATCATTGGATGGGGAATTACTAATTACTCATCTGATGAAATAGGTAAAATTAAAGGAATGAACACTAAAGATATTGTCAAAATCGTTAACAAAAATTTTGGTTCTGCAATAATCCATAGAAATAATCTTGTCATCACGATTTAAGGTAAAAAAATATGCTTGAAAGTTTAGAAAATAATTTAATTGAAGTTAAGAATGCTTCTTCTGAGTTAACTTTGCATAGTTTCGAAAGAAGAAAAGAATGCTTAGAAATACTTTCTAAAAAACTTATTGAAAATTCAGAAAAAATTATAAATATCAATACAAAAGAATTAGAAAAAAGTTCTGCGAAAGGTATAGATAGTCATGTTCTTGACCGAATGAAGATAACAGAAAGTACACTTCAAAGAATGGTTGATTCATTATTAACTGTTTCTAAACTAAAAGATTCTGTTTTAGAGGTTATAGATTCAAATATTAGAGAAAATGAACTGAAAGTAGAAAAAGTTAGAGTTCCTTTAGGCGTTTTAGGAGTAATTTTTGAAAGTAGGCCAAATGTAGTAATTGAAATTGCTTCTTTAGCTATAAAGTCTGGAAATGGCTTAGTTATGAGAGGTGGTAGTGACTGTATTGAAACTAATTTAGCTCTATTCAAACTTGTTTCTGAATCTTTGAAAGAATCTGGATTACCAGAAAAATCAATGTATTTTTTAGATTTCACTGACAGAAAAGCTGTAAACGTTCTTCTATCCATGGATAACTATATAGATCTTTTGATTCCTAGAGGATCAGCTTCACTTGTAAATTTAGTTAATGAAAATGCTAAAATGCCTTCTATCACAGGAGGGGTTGGAGTGTGTCATACTTATGTAGATAGTAAAATTGATACTGAACTTGCACTTAGTGTTTTAGACAATGCAAAAACTCAAAACACTTCTGTTTGTAACGCAATGGATACAGTACTAATTCATAAAGATTCAGTCGATTTGATTCAACCTTTATTTAGTCTTTTATTAGAAAAAAACGTTGATATAAGAGCTGATAAAGAATCTTATGATAATTTCAATAATAAGTCTAAAATTAAATTAGCATCATCATCAGATTTTGGAGAAGAATTTCTTGATTTAATAGTAAGTGTTAAAACCGTTGAAAATATTGATGAGGCTATAAAACATATAGAAAAATATGGATCAAAGCACTCAGAAGCAATAATTACTGAAGATCATAATGTAGCAAAATATTTCTTAAATAAAGTTGATGCATCTGCAGTTTTCCATAATACATCTACAAGATTTAATGATGGTTTTGAACTTGGATTAGGCGCTGAAGTTGCAGTTTCAACTGATAAACTTCATGCTAGGGGACCGATGGGTATTAATGACTTAATGACATACAAATGGGTAGTTTCTGGAAAAGGTCAACTCAGGAAATAAATAAATGGATAGATCAATAAAAATTTTTGTTCCAGCTTCATCTGCCAATCTTGGTGCCGGTTTTGATGTTATTGGAGCATGTTTAGATATATGGAATGAAATAAAAATCAAAGAGGAAAAGTTTTCAATTGATATTGAAGGATATGGAAGTAAATCTATTTCCAAAAATAAAGATAATCTTATTTATAAATCATACTTGAAAACATCAGAGATACATGGTTTTAAAGAAAAAGAAATTTCTATTCAATGCAATAACTTAATTCCAATTTCTGGAGGACTTGGAAGTAGTTCTTCTGCTGTGATTGCTGGTATATATGCTGCATACGCAATCAATAAAATAGAAATTAACACAGATGATATTTTTCAAATAGCTTCAGACATAGAGTGTCATCCAGATAATGTAGGCCCAGCTATATTTGGAGGCATAACCATAGGATTTAATGACTTAGAAAAATGGTTTATAAGTAGTGTTAGTTATAATAAAAATCTTAAATTTATATCTTTTGTTTCAGATCAAAAAGTACTTACAAATGAGTCAAGAAAAGCTTTGCCAAAAGAAATTTCAAGAAAAGATGCTGTATATAATATTTCAAGATCTTCATTACTAATAAATTCATTAAACTCAAATAATTTTGATCTCTTAAAGTATGCATTTCAAGATAAACTTCATGAGCAGTATAGAACTCCTTCTATAAAGGGTTATCAAACTATAAGTAATGCTGCAATGAATGCAGGTGCTATTTCAACATATTTATCAGGATCAGGTCCAACTATTTCAGCAGTATCCTTAAATAAAGAAGTCACTATAAATTATGAGATGTTAGATGCAGCAAATAAATTAGGATTGGAAGGAAAAGGTTTTATATCTAGTATTTCAGACAAAGGAGCTTACATAGTTGAATAAAAAAATTGTAGTCCAAAAATATGGAGGTACCTCAATTGGCGATGTTGAAAAATTAAAACTAATCGCAAAAAAAATAGTTGATAAAAAATTAGAAGGGTTTTCTCCTGTTGTTGTTGTATCAGCAATGGGAAAAACTACAGATGAACTTGTTGATATGTCTGAAAAAGTTACTTTCAATAAAGTAAAGCCAGACCTAAGAGAAAAAGATACATTGCTTTCAACAGGAGAACTAGTTTCTGCAACATTACTGGCTATGTCAATTAAATCTCTAAATGTTGATGTATTAAGTTTATCTGGTCAACAAGCAGGAATTCTTACTGATCAAATTCATGGTTCTGCAAGAATTTCTGATATCAATATCGATAGAATGATGAAGGAAATAAACGATGACAAAATTTTGATTATCGCAGGTTTCCAAGGTATAAATAATCAAGGAGATATAACAACTTTAGGTAGAGGGGGCTCTGATACAACAGCTGTAGCACTTGCAGCAGCTTTAAGTGCAGATGTATGCGAAATATTTACTGATGTAGAAGGAATATACACCACAGATCCTAGAATCGTAAAGCAAGCAAGAAAACTAGAACATATAAATTATGAGGATATGCTTGAAATGGCAGTTTTGGGAGCAAAAATGCATCCTAGATCGATTGAACTTGCTTCTGTATACAATGTTCCTGTTTATGTAGCAGGTACATTTTCTAAAAAAAAGGGAACACTTATCACAAAAGGAGATGATATGGAGAACAATAAAACTGTAACAGGTATAGCTATTGATAAAAATGTCTCAAAAGTAACTATAAAAAAAATAAAGAATAAGCCAGGAACAGCAGCTTCAATTTTGAAACCATTGTCAGATCAATCCATAAGCATTGATATCATTGTACAAAATATACCAATGGATGGTTATATTGATTTTTCATTTTCTGTATCTGATGATGATCTTGGCCGAGTTTATGATATTTTGATGTCTCAAGGGAATTTAGAATTTGAGGATGTTATTCAAGGTAAAGGATTTGCGAAAATAAGCTTAGTGGGAACAGGTATGCAAAATGCACCAGGATATGCAACAGATATGTTTAATGCTTTAGGTGAAGAAAATGTAGAAATAGAGATGATAACTACCTCTGAAATTAGAATAACCTGCTTAGTAAAAGAAGAAGACGTTGAGAAATCTGTAAAATCTCTTCATTCTAAATTTGAACTTGATAAAGACTAGCCCTGATCTTCAGAAACCTCTCCACTTGAAATTGAAAAATATTTTCCGTCACTAATTTTATTTTTATCAATGAGTTCTATATCAGCAGTGGACAATAATATTTGATCAAAATCTAATATTTCACTCACTACTTTCAGCCTCATTTTTTCATCTAATTCTGAAAAAATATCATCTAATATTAGAATTGGTTTTCTTTCTGTTATGCTTCTAATTTCTTTTGCCTCTGATAATTTAAGTGATAATGAAATAATTCTTGATTGTCCTCTAGATGCAGTTATTGAGGCAGGAGAATTATTAAAAACAATTTCAAAATCATCTCTGTGAGGACCTATTGTCGTGATTCTTTGATCAATATCTCGATTATGATTTTTTTTCAATGATTCGTAAAAAATCAATTTTATTTCATCAGTACTAGGATTTTCATCAAGAAATTTGTTTTCTAAATTTCTTCCTATTTTGGGCAAATATTTTATATCTAGATTTATATTATTATTAAAATTTTTTGCAAATTCTTGACTACTTTGAGTAATGGTCTTTATGATTTTATTTCTTTCAAAAAATATGTTAGATGCTTCTTCAGAAAGCCTTTCATCCCAAAATTCAATTTCTGATTTATTGCTTTTTCCATCCTTAATATTCTTAAGCAAACTATTTCTTTGATATAAAACTTTTTGGTATCTCTGCAAATTCTTAACATGATCATTATTTATTTGGCTTAATAAAATATTAAGGTATTTACGTCTCACAAGAGGAGGTCCAGAAATTATAGAAATATCATCAGTATCAAAAAATACTGAGTTTATATTGCCAACAAATTCTTGGTTTGAAACAATAACACCATTAATTCTAAATGTCTTTATAAGTTCAAAACTTTTTGAAATATCATAATCTATTTGTGCTTTTACATTTCTTCCTTTTTCTTCAGCAATACCTAAAACCTGAGTGTGTCCACCTTTATCAGCGAGAGCATTATTTATTAGATGCTTGTCATTTGAAACTCTTGAAGATTTTGCAATAGATAATAAGTAAATACCTTCGAACAAATTACTTTTTCCTTGCCCATTTAATCCATAGAAAACATTAAAACCCTCCTCAAGGTCTATTGAAGAATTTTTATGATTTCTATAGTTGGATAGAGATAATGTTTTTAATCTTATGTTTTTACCCTATGTGTCATTTATTAATATGATAGTTTTTTCTTTTTAGTATGTGTTTAGGTTTTGAGGTTTATTTTGTAATCATTTAAAATATTATTATGAGAAAATCTGTAACCATTGATCTTTGGGAGACTATAATTGGAGAAAAAGATTATTCTTCATTTTCAGTTTCAAGAAGAGAAAAAAAATGTAAATATATTTATGATTATTTACGAAAAATTGATAACAATACTAGTCTAGATAGAGTTATAAACTCTCATGATTTCGTAGTTAACGAAATTGCTAAGTTTTCTAGATTTCATTCTGACCGACTTTTTATTGATTGGACTAAAATTTTCATTAACAAAATCAATCCAAAATTAATTAATAAAATGCAAGAAAAAGAAATTATTCATTTTGGAGATATTTTAGATGAAGCTTTTCTTGAAGATCCTCCAGATATTTTTGATGGAACTTATGAGCTATTAGAATTCTGTAAATTAAGAAATATAAAGTTAGGGATAATATCAAATACAGGATTTAATTCTCCTAAAGCATACAGAAAATTCATGTCAAATAACAAAATTTATTATGATGTAATGTCTCTTTCAAATGAACTAGAAACAGCTAAGCCACATTCAAAAATATTTTTGAATACTATTAATGATTTAGAAACAATTCCTAAAAACTCAATTCATTTTGGTGATAACCCTGTTGCTGATATTTTAGGAGCTACTAATATAGGAATGGATGCAGTTTTAATCTCAAAAAATAATAAAAAAACTCCTATTAATTCTAATCATTTGGCGGTAATAGATAGCATCATAGATGCTGTAGATGTGCTTTTAGACTGGATCTAATCTTTTTCTCAGAATCCAAGTAACACTTAGAAGAAGAAAATTAATAAGTGTAAAAAGAAGTAAAATTATTATACAAATTTCTAAAAAAAATCTTTCAGGGAACATAATTAATAAATAGTCATTTCTAGGATCTAAAATCCATAAATCGTTTCTGAAGAATATTTTATGAAATAGAGTAAAAGTATAATTAAAGTTAATAACCATACCTAAAATTATTAATAATATTATTCCGCTCCAAATTATGAATGATTTGTAAATAATTTGGATAAGAACTCTTTGTATTTCCCTTAAGCCGTTTGTATATGAACTTATAATTAGTGTGAAAAAGATAATAACTAGAGAGATTCTTTCAAAAAGAAGTGTAAATTTAATTAAATTTTTTACATCTACCATATGGTCAATTTCTCTTTGATTGAATAAATTAATTGATTTATTTCTTTCTATATTGATACTTATTTTTTCATCATCATTCTTAAAGTAATCCTTAATTTGGTCGGAGACTTGACCTAATTCATTATTAGTAAGATTTGATCTGTAAGAAATATTATTTCTGTCCCAATTAAATTCATAAATCCAGTCAGAAAATGTTATTATTTCGAAACTTACAGTTAATATAAGAGGAACCCATAGTAAGTATGAAATATATTTTAGGGGTGGGAATATTTTTTTTATCATACAACATTATAACTTTTTTTAATCATGAAAAATAACGTTAAAAAATTAGAAAATATAATTGCAAAATTAAGATCAGATGATGGGTGTCCATGGGATAGGGACTTGTCATTAGAAAAACTAGGAAAATTAACTATTGAAGAAGCATACGAACTATTTGATGCTGTTGAAAAAGGGAAAAATGAAGACATAATCGATGAACTAGCAGACTTGTTAACTCATCTTTTGTTTTATTTCCAGATAGGTGAAACTTCAGATAAATTTACCAAAAACGATGTTTTCTTAAGAGCAAAAGAGAAACTTATTTCTAGGCATCCTCATGTCTTTGATGAAGAAAATAGAAAAGATTTCAAAACTGCCGAAGATGTAGAAAAAAACTGGTCAAAACTAAAATCTAATGAATCTAATTTCTCTGATAATCTTAATTTTTCAGGGCCGTCAAGTGTAGTTATTGAAAGAATAATAAAAAAAATTATTGAATTAGATTTAGATTTCGATATCGAAGATTATCAAAAAAATGATTTTTCCAGTAATGATTTATTTCTTGTTTATTATACTTATCTAAATAAAGGTTTGAGTCCAGATATAAAACTAAGAGAAAAAATTAATGATTTGAGTAAGAAAATTTCTGATAGAGAAAAAGAATTGAAAATTTCTTTTGAAGATTTTGATAAAAAAGAAATTATAAAAATTCTATTTCATAGTTAGTTTTTTCAACAGTTATTCCAATTTTACTTACCGCCAAATTATTTTTTGATAATTTCCTTTGAAATTCAATAGACTTTGATTTATCGACAGTAAAGAGTAGCCCTCCAGATGTTTGAGGATCAAAAAGGATTTTCTTTTCTGATTCTGAAATTGATTTATTCCAAATAATGTTATGCTCTAAGGCTTTCTCATTATTTATTAAACCTGATGACCAATTTTCTTCAGAAGATAATTTTTTAACACTATCTAATATAGGTATATTTGCGAAATCTATATTTGCAGAAACATTACTAGCTCTAAGAATATTTTTCAGGTGACCAATTAAACCAAATCCTGTTATGTCTGTGCATGCTTCGATATTCATATCTACTGCAATTTCTGAAGCAATTTTATTTAGTTCTGTCATAAATTTTAAGCAGTTTGGATGTTCAGATAAATCTATCTTTGAATTTTTTGCTGCTGAGATCAATATTCCGTTTCCTAAAGGCTTTGTAATAACAATATCTTGGTTTGGTTTAGCATTTCTAAGAGTCATTAAGTTTTTTGGATTTATCTCACCTATAACTGCAAGCCCATATTTTGGTTCAGGGTCATTAATCGTGTGTCCACCAGCTATAATAACTCCAGCCTCATTAGCTTTTTCTATACCTCCTTGAATTATTTCTTCAATTGATTTTTCCGGTATATTATCAGCAAAACAACATATATTTAAAGCTAATGTTGGTTTACCTCCCATAGCATATACGTCTGAAATAGCATTAGCCGCTGCTACCTGTCCAAATAAAAAGGCATCATCAACTACAGGAGCAAAAAAATCTGTTGTAAAAATTATTGCCTTGTCATCTGTGATTTTATAAACAGCAGCATCATCTTTAGTTTTTTGATCCACTAAGATTTTATCTGATGAAAAAGATTTATTTATCTGGCCCAGAACCCTGTCCAGTACTTCTATTGAAGCTTTACCAGCTCAACCGCCACAGGTCGAAAAGTTTGTGAGTCTTATTTCTTTATCCATTTAATGTTTTTTTTAATTAAAAGTTATAGAATTTATATTATTCAGTGAACAAATATTTAGGTAAATTATGACAAAATATTCAGAATTTTCAGGGAATGAGATATTTCCAAACAAATCCCTTATCAACAGTAAAGGAAATATATCAATTGATAGTGTTGATCTAGAAGGCTTAGCCAATGAGTATGGTACCCCTCTCTATGTTTATGATGAGAGTACAATTATTTCTACCATCAAAGATTTTCAAGACTCTTTTGGAGCAGAGCTAGATAATGCTGTTATTTCTTACTCAACCAAAGCTTTTTCTAATCCTTATTTGTTAAAAATCCTTAAAGAAAACGGGATGAGTATTGATGTGGTTACAGGAGGAGAACTTGCAGTTGCTAAACATATAGACTTTCCTCCAAAAAGAATGAATTTCCATGGGAATAATAAATCTCCAGACGAACTTGAAGATGCGATAAATTATGGAATTGGTCATATTACAATTGATTCTTTTAATGAAATAGAAAACTTGAAAAATATCACAGCAAAGTTAGGTGTAAATCAGGATGTTATGATTAGAGTTTCTCCATCAGTTGACCCTGACACTCATTTATTAACAACTACTGGAATACTTGATTCTAAGTTTGGATTTTCAATTGAAACAGGAGATGCTGAAGAGGCCATAAAAAGATTAGTTCAAATAAAATCATTAAGTTTGATAGGACTGCATTTTCACCTAGGATCTCCGATTTTTGAATTAGAACCCTACTCTGAAGCAATAGAGTATGTGTATGAGTTTGCTTCTGATATGAGAGATAAATATGGAATTGATGTTAAGGAATTTAGTCCTGGTGGAGGTTTTGCAATTGGGTATCTATCAAAGAAACAACCTCCTCCTATTTCAGATTATGCAAAAACAATAGGCGATGCAGTAAAAAAAGCCTGCGATGTTAATGGTTTTGATATACCAAAAGTTATTTTAGAACCAGGAAGGGCTTTAGTAGGTAGATCTGGTGTAAGCATTTATAAAATTGGTTCTATAAAGGAAATTCCAGGTGTTAGAAATTATATTTCAGTTGATGGGGGTATGGGAGACAATATAAGACCTGCTCTTTATGGTTCCGAGTATTCAGTTTTTTCAGTTAATAAAATTACTGAAAATAATAATTTAATGAAAGCTACTATTTCGGGTAAATTTTGTGAGTCTGGAGATTATTTAGCTAAAGATATTGATCTTCCAAACCCAACAATTGGAGATTTATTAGTACTACCTGCATCAGGTGCTTATAATTTAGCTATGGCAAGTAATTATAATATGCAAATAAGACCTGCTGTAGTAATGATTAAAAATGGTTCCCATTTTCTTATAAGAAGAAGGGAGAGTTATGAAGATCTTCTTAGTACTTCAGTATTATGACAATTATAAATGAAAAAGCTTATAAAATTTTAGAAAACTCAATTGTCAAAAATGCAGTTTCTCATTTTTATATTTTTCATGGACCTAAAAATGTAGGTAAAAAAAAACTTGCCTATATTTTTTCTAGATTATTATTATGTGATGATGAAAGTAATCCTAATACTTCATGTGATTCATGTCCCAGTTGCAAAAAAATTGATGAACAAAAGCACTTCGATATTTTACATGTAGATTCTAAGCTTGAAGTTGAGGGCTTAGATGGAAATAAATCAGATCAAATAAGATTGCCTCATGTTGAAGAAATTAGTAGACAAGCTAACCTTGGCCCATTTATGAGTAAATATAAGATTTTTATTGTCGATGAAGCTGAAAAACTAAATAATGAAGCCTCAAATGCTTTTTTGAAACTTTTGGAAGAACCACCAAGTTCAACAATTTTTTTGTTTTTGGTTAATGATTTGACTTCAGTTTATCCAACTATAATTTCTAGAGCCCAAAAAATTAATGTTTTAGAAATTGGAAAAGAAGAGATGAAGGATTATATTTTAGAAAATTATGATCTAGATGATTTGAAAATAGATCAAATTATTAATTTTTCTCTGGGCAAAATAGAAGTTGCTGAAACTCTATCTTCTGATCCTTCTTTATTGGATAATTACTTTGAATCCTATGAAAGATTTTTTGAATTTTGTAAGAGTAACATAAGCACAAGAATGGAATTATCTCAAAAATTTTCTACAAGATTTAGAACAGATAGAAATGCTATTTATCAAGAACTTAATCTTTGGATTGATTTTTGCAACATCCTGATAAATAATAGTTATCAAAATGATCAAAATTCATTATTTAGTAATAACTTATTAGATTTATTTGAGGTGAAACAAATCAATTTATTTATATTGGAAATAATAAAATCAATTAGCAACTTAAGAAGCAATGCTAATTCTAGATTAGTTTTTGATGTATTATCACTAAACTTACCATTTACTAAAGAGGAATCAGCTATATAAATGATTTATAAATCTATTGCTATCGATGGTCCTGCAGCTTCAGGTAAATCTGCAGTAGGAAAATTGTTAGCAGATAAGTTGTCTTATAGTTTTCTTGATACAGGAATTATGTATAGAGCTGTTACTTATTTAGTTGAAGAAATTAATATGAGCCCTGAAAATGCATCAACTTATTTTAAGAATAAACAAATTTCTATAAGTTTATCTAACTTAAGAAATCAAATATTTTATAAAAACACTGATATTACTGATAAATTATTTACAGACAAAATTGATTCGAAGGTTTCTGATTATTCAAAGATAAAGTTAGTTAGAGAAAATTTAGTTTTACAACAAAAGAAAATATCAGAAGGAACTAATATTGTTATGGTAGGTAGAGATATAGGTACAAAAGTACTTCCTAGCTCTGATCTTAAGATTTATTTAGATGCCTCTTTAGAAATAAGGGCTCAAAGAAGAGTTAAAGATCAAGATGAATTAACGCTTGAAGAGGTGAAGAAAAGCTTAGAATCTAGAGATGTTATAGATAAAAACAGAGATAATTCACCCCTAATTATTGATAAAAATGCGTATGTAATAAATACAGACAAACTTGATATTTTAGAAGTTGTTGATCAAATAATAACTATATATAAATAGACAATGAGTAAATTATTTAAAATATGTGATTCTGGTCTAAAGCTCACCTTTTCTTTGTTTGGAAATCTTGAGATTGAAGGTAAAGAAAATGTTCCTAAAAAAGGTTCTTTTATAACTGTTGCGAATCATCTTTCAATAATTGATCCAGCATTGTGCGCTTCTGCAGTCGGAAGAGACCCTAAATTTTTGGCAAAAAAAGAATTATTTAGGTTTCCATTTAATATACTATTAAAATTTTATGGAGCTCACCCCATAAATAGAACCAGACCTGGGTCATCTGCTATTAAGTGGGTAAAGGAGCAACTTAGATCAAAAGAAAGTTCATTGCTAATTTTTCCAGAAGGTACAAGAAGTAGAGACTTGAAATTACAAAAAGGTCTTAATGGAGCAACTATGATTGCAATAGATACAGAAAGTATTATATTGCCTGTCTCTATTGTTGGCTCTGAAAAATGTAAAAATTATTTACAGTTTTTATTTCCAAAAATGTCTGTAAAAATCAGGATAGGAAAACCTTTTAATATAGTTAATCTCCCTGATAAAAAGAATAAAGATTTATATCAAATTGTTACTAAAGAAATAATGCAAAGAATTTCAGATATTTTACCCCAAACATACAGGAATAATGAAAATGAATCAGAGTTTCGATTCACAAGAACAATTGAAAGCTAAACTAAAGAATATTTCAGATGATTTTTTTGATTTGAACAGCACAAATCAAAAAAATCTATCTAAATTCTCTGTAGATGAACGGAATGCAAAAAGAAAAAGTCCAGAAAAAATCGAAGGTTTATACAGGAATGCATTTCAAATTGATAGAGATAGAATAATTCATACAAATTCTTTTAGAAGATTGAAGCATAAAAGCCAGGTATTTGTGGCCCCCAAGGGAGATCATTACACAACTCGTTTAACTCATGTTATTGAGGTTTCTCAAATAGGTAGAACTATAGCAAGAGCATTAAATCTAAATGAAGACTTAGTAGAAGCAGCTTCACTGGGACATGATTTGGGACATACTCCATTTGGTCACATAGGAGAATCTGCATTGAATAATATTTTAAGTGATGGGTTTCACCATTCAATTCATTCTGTAAAAATAATCGAATCTCTAGAAAAAAATGGGAAAGGATTAAACTTGACTGATTATGTTATTGAAGCTATCCGCAGACATTCTAAGAAGCAAGGAACATTTCTTACAAAAAATGCAGTTTTAGGGATGTCATTAGAAGCACAAATTGTTAGAATTTCTGATGCTTTGGCATATCTTAGTCATGATATTGAAGATGCTAAAAGATCTGGTTTTCTTAATCACAAAAACATCCCTCAAGACCTAATTTATTTTTTCGATATAAGCAGATCTGAAAGAATAAATATTTTTGTTACTGATGTAGTATTGAATTCTTGGGATTGCACTGGGAAAACATCTATAAAAGATCCCTATATAAAAATGTCAGATGAATTCTCAAAAACTATGACTTTATTGAGAAATTTTATGTTTGAAAACTTTTATTTACCAGTTAGTGATTCTAAACAAGGGAAAATAGCAACAAAGATTATAAATTTATTATTTAGCTATTATGATGAAAATTTTTCAGCAATACCTCATAAATATTCTCAATATGATATAGAAAAAGAAGAAAAAATATCTAATTTTATTTGCGGTATGACAGACCTGTATGCAATCAATATTGCCGAAAAAATTTCTCCTGGTATTTCTGATAAATTAAGGTTTGAAAATATATAAAATAGTATTGTGTACTAAAAAAGTATACAATACCATAAAAATAGAAAAAGTTTCACAAAAAATTTACATAATGTGCTGTCCAAAGGTGTTATTAATATGTACACTAGTTGAAAGTGCGAAGGAATTACTTTATGGCTGAAAATCTAAAAGATACAATTAAGGAAAAAATTGACCTTTTAGAATTTTTGAGCAGCAAAGGAATAACCTGGACAAACCAATCATCTAATCCCAAAGCTTTGTGCGTTTTTCATGAAGAAAAAACACCTTCTTTTACTCTCTCAAAGGATCGAAAAAGGTATAAGTGTTATGGCTGCAATGAAAGTGGAGATGTGTTTGATTATTTGATGTCAGCTGAAAAGCTTACTTTTGTAGAAGCAATACGGCAGCTTTCCTCTTATTTATCCCTTGAATATGATGACAATTCTTTTTCTGACGAGGTAGAAAAAAGAAAAAAGGTAAAAATAATTAATAATGAAGTTTTAGATGTTAATTCTCTTGCACAAAGTTATTTTTCTAAGCAATTGTTTGATCAAAATTCTGAAAATTCAAAGTTTGTGAGATCTTACTTAGAAGATAGAGGCATTTCAGTAGAAGCAGCAAGGAAAAATTTATTAGGTTATTGTCCTGACGGTAATATGGGTAGTTTGATGAGTTTTTTTCAGTCAAATAAAACTAATAAAAGAGGAGTAATAAATTCTAACTTGTTAATGCGAAATGATGAGAGTGGAGACTGGTTAGATTTTTTTAGAAATAGATTAACTATAGCTATTTTAGATGAAAACTCTAATATAGTTGGATTTTCGGGAAGAGCTTTGACAGACAATTCAAAAAGTAAATATATAAATTCAAGAGAAAGTGAAGTCTTTAATAAGTCTTCTCTCTTGTATGGTCTTGATAGAGCCTCTGAAGCTATTAGGCTAAAGTCACAGGCAGTTGTTGTAGAAGGATATTTTGATTGTATTTCAGGGTATGAGAGAGGTTATAATAACTTAGTAGCTGCAATGGGAACCCAGATAAGTTCTGATAGTTTTGAAAAACTTAAAAACCTCACTACTTATGATTCAGATTCTGGAGAAATAATCTTTTGTTTTGATAATGACAATGCTGGTAAAAAAGCAGCTGTTGATACAATAGCTAAGCTAAAAGATATAATAGCTTCTGCATCAAAAAATACTTCGAAAAAATTAAGAATTAAGGTTTGTTTTCCATCATCAGGAAAAGATCCTGATGAGATTTTCAGAACAAATATTGTTGAATGGGAAGAAATGATCAACTTGTCACAGAACTTTATAGATTATTTATTAGATTATTATTCAGTTCTTCACTTACAAGGGCAAGAAAAAGATACTTATAAATTTTTAGATATAGTCCTTCCATTTATAATCGAATGCTGTGATGAAGTTCAGCAGTCTTACTACTTATCAAAAGTGTCTAAGCTTACTGATTTAAGTTATGATTTACTGAAATCAGAGTCAGCTAATTTAAGTAAATCAAAATTTAGGAAGAATAAAAAAACTATAAAAGATGACGAAAGAATTCGTAGGGTAATATTTAACCCTGAGAAAGCCCAAGAGAAGCATTTTCTAGCAATTTTATTTGATTCTAAAGAACTGTTTGAAAATGTCAAAGATATTGAAGATGTATACTTTTCAGATCTTCACTACAGGTCAGTATTTAAACTTTGGAAAGAGTCTCAAATGGTTATTGAGAGAGATAGCATTCAGAGTGATCTGATTTTTATATACGATGAAATTGAAAATTATATCAATAATGACTTCGTAGTTGATCCAGATCTTAGTAAAGATATTGAATTAGAAAATGTGAAAAATAGACTTGCAATAGACTATCAAAAACGAAAACTTAATGAAGCTGAAATGAGACTGTTTGAGCTTGAAAATAATGAAGATAAAGATGAAAATGCAATTACATCATTAATGGATGAAGTTGTAAGAATAACAGAAAATATAAAAGATTTAGAAAGGAGCGAAGTAACTTGAAAGAGGATACTAACGAAAACGATAATTTGTACATTGATAACGTAGATGAAAATGCAGGGATTGATAAAGTCTTGATTTCTACTTCTTCTAGCTTAGAAGATGAAGAGGATTTGTCAGGATCTCCATCTGTTGATACATACTCCCAAAATGATGACTTGATGAATATTTTATCCAAAGGGAAGAAAGAATATAAAGATACATATGAGGACCCTATAAGAATGTATCTAAAGGAAATTGGTGATGTTAAGCTTTTGTCAAGAAAAGATGAAGAAGTTTTAGCTAGAACAATAGACTTAAAATATAAATACAAAAGTATGCATGACGATCTAGAAGAATCAAGTACAGAATTAATTAACTCTATCGATGTCATGAAAAATGTTTTTGAATCTATAGTAAGCTTGAAACCTATACTGGAATCTATTGGTAAATTTTACGGTGCATCTAAATCTAATTCACTTACACTTATTTATTTGACTTCCAAGGAATCAGAAATAAGTAATATTCATGGAGTTTATTCAGAAGATTTAGTTCGATATGTGGCAGATGTGAATAATATATCTAATGACGAAGTTACCCAAAAAATAAAAGAATTATCGGATTTGCTTGGGCTTATACCAGCTGACTTGACAGAACTTTTAGCAGATAACTTTTCAAAAACTAATTTAAAAAGTGTGATCAAGGATCAAGATTTTAATGATCAGCTAAATATGTATAAAATGATTATTGATAGTCATTTCAACCAGATACTTTCAAGGTCTGATTTAGCACAAAACCATCTTGCAGAAGCAAATCTACGATTAGTTGTTTCGATTGCTAAAAAATATATTGGAAGGGGATTGACTCTTCTTGATCTTGTTCAGGAAGGAAATATAGGTCTTATAAGGGCTGTTGAGAAATTTGACTATAGAAAAGGATTTAAATTCTCTACGTATGCAACTTGGTGGATTAGACAATCTATAACAAGAGCGGTTGCTGATCAATCTAGAACAATAAGAATACCTGTGCATATGGTAGAACAAATAAATAAAATCCTTAGAGTATCTAGACGGTTGGTCCAGGAGAACGGTGTTGAACCAACTCCTGATGATATAGCTAAAGAACTTGATATGGATCCAGATAAAGTCAATGAAATACTCAAGGCATCACAAGACCCTATCTCTCTAGAGGCTCCTATAGGGGAAGAACAAGATTTAAATCTTGCTGATCTAATTGAAGATCAAAATGCTGAATCTCCTCAAAATTCTGCTTCAAAAAATTTGTTAAAATCTCAAATTATGGAAGTTTTAGAAACTCTTTCACCAAGAGAGAGACAAGTTATTGAATATAGATTTGGAATAAATGACAGTAGGCCTAGGACATTAGAAGAAGTTGGCCAAACATTTGGAGTTACAAGAGAAAGAATAAGGCAAATCGAGGCAAAGGCACTAAGGAAACTTAGGCACCCTACAAGATCGCTGACTCTTAGGGATTACCTAGATTTTTAGTGATTAGTTAATAACTAAACACTATAC
>CEQP01028486.1_pt1 | contig 16415 bp, 8 predicted proteins | sample 356291 | NCBI WGS metagenome assembly CEQP01 (sample SAMEA2621221, study PRJEB7988) | marine metagenome | isolation source: saline water (ENVO:00002010), including | reverse complement strand
CAATATCTCCAGAAATCCAGTTAATAACGCTTGGTATATTTATTGAGGCCATTAATTTTATCTTGTTGATCTTATTTTGTTATATAAATTCTATCAAGATTAAATTTACACTTAAAATAGTTATGATATAAGAAAGTCAGTAAAATAAACATTGTTAAAATAACTAACTATTTTTCAATATTTGCATATTAAATAGTACTTTATGTTCTTTAGCTTTGAGTGATCTCTTTTACTTGGGAAAAAACATCGGAGCTCATTTACCACTACAACATTCATTTTGAAATCGTTATTTTTTTACACACAACCATAATTTTCACTTCATACTTTTTTAAAAAAATTATTTTTTTCTACTGAACTTGGGCGTTCTTCTTAAAATGAATGCATTTATTTTACAAGCTTGATAATATCTAAAACACAAACTACCAAGTACCCATATATGGCGTATCTAATCGAAAGTCCCCAAAACCATTTTGATCTTTGAAGACAAATTGCTTGTTTAGACGATAATATTGCCAAATTTGGTATAAAGCCGAAGTTGAAGACATTGGATTGGATTTTTGGATGTCATCTGGTGGACCAAATAAAATATAAATCATTCCCATATCAGTCTCCCAGCCTGGAGCCCAAGTATCAAAATTTTCATTGGCGAACCAGACTCTTTCATAATATTCCTCCATGAGCTCATTAAACTCTGTTCTTGGAGTTGGGTCTCTAAGTTTCCATAGTTCATTAAATAATTGTTTTTTTTCTTTTGAATTTTTTCCTTTGAAGTTTTTCCTTTCTTTATTTGTTAGGATATATTTCATTTGCTTAAGCGCCTTATCAATATCATCAACATAATTCGATATCCCTGGCTTATAAAAACTCAAGAATACACTACGATCAACCTTTTTGGAATCTTGAACCAAAACGATTTTAATTTCATTTTTTATCTTTTCTATTTTATCAGAGGGAATAAATATTGTTTCAGAGAAATAATTTTCATTTCCCACTTTAGCAACTTTATCTATGAACACCTCATTATCATTTTTATCTAAAATATTAATTTTTAATTCATATGGTTTATTTTCTACAAATCCAGAGATTAAAAGATTTACCCCATCACCTATTTCTTTAACTTGTTGCCCCCTAATAGGGAATAACCCTTTATCAAAACCCCAGTCTCCTGAACGAGAAATAAGAAATATGGGAGTTGCAATAGACGGTACTTTTTCTAATTTCCTTAGATCTAACTGTTTTTCCTGAATCCCCCTCTTTCTTGTATCGCCATCTTGCAATTCACCGCGAAAAGTATATTGACCTTTAGAAACCATAAAGAAAGTAAAGTATTTGTGGCTCAAGCGAAATGATCTTGTATCATTATAAGCATCAACTACTATAGTATCAGTCCACGTCTTGTAGCCAATAGAAAGGCCTTTTTTATTTTCAAGAGAGATTGAGGCCTCATAGGATGAGATAAAACTATTTTCAGATTTAACAAATTGTAGCGAGTAGTATGGTATTTCAATAAATACCGTAACTTTTAAACTATCTGAGCTAACAGCTTGGATGAAGGAATTAAGAGCGAATTTTTCAACATTACTTAGATTTCTTTTCCTTTTACCATCAACAACTGATTGTCCCAGTAAAATTGTATTTATTAAAAAAATAATTATAAAACTAAATTTCATTGCTCTCTTGTCCATTTAAATTTTAACAAACCATTTGATGTACCCATCCATATGATATTTCTATCAATGTCTATATTATTAACATTTCCAATAAATGGGAAATAGTATTCTCTTATAAAACCTGTCTTTTTGGTAATACGAACAATGCCATCTTTTGTACCTAAAAAAATAAATTTTTTATTGACTATCATATCATTTACAATCTTACTATGATAGTATGCAGAAGGAAATAACAAAGTCCATACTAAATCTTTTCGGTCAAATTTAACAATCCCAATTTCGCAGCTAACATAAATACTTTCACCATACTCACTCAAAGATCTAACGTTGTAAATTCTTTCTGCAAATTCTTTATTTCCAATTTCCTGTGCATTTCGAATTTGCGGCTGGGTATTATTATAGACAAATACCCCTGATCCGCTTCCTATCCAAACATTCTCATCAATTTGAAGAATATCATGAACTGGAATATTTTTGAAAAGATACTCGAAGCCCACTGTTTCTTCTTTCCAAGATTTTATGTTCAATCTGCAAATTCCCGAAGAGGAAGCAATCCAAATATAGGTTGAGTCTCCACTAATGTCTAATATTCTGCCATTAGGTATTCCTTTTTCAGCACCTAGAGTCCGCCAATAGTTTTCCTTTTTGTCATATATCAGAATCAATTCCTCCCCTCCTACCCAAGTGGATTCTTGAGTATCCCAAAAAGAAAATACCGGCGTGGGATACATGTTTATTACTTTATCAAATTCAAATGTGAAAGTCTCATTAGAATTTAAATTCATCCATGAGACACCTTTTCCAGTTACATAGTCGATACCACCATACCATAGATAATTATCAAAAATCATCAATCCTCCAGTATCTTTTCCGTAGGGTCCAATTGTAATAGGATAAAACACCTCTGAAATTGATTTTCCATGTAAAAGCGTTCCATTATCTGAACCAACCCAAATATCGCCATGTCGACCTCTAAGTGCAGTTGTAATATTTACATTTCTTCCAATGGGATCTATTAATTGATTTCCTGACATATACCATCCTGACATTATAGAATAACTAGATAATATATCGTCAAGAGATCTATCTAATTGATAATTACCACTGCTCCATATAATTTTCATCTCATCAGGATAAGGAAAGATTCCAACTACAGTTCCTGACGAATGTTCTAGTTTCACAGATACGGAATTCCCTTGCACCCAAATGTAGTTTTTTGAAGATCCAATCCTTCTTATTTTATCAAACCTTGACAAACCAATATCTTGGATGGCAATGCTGTTCCAATCACCCTCTCTTGTGTATGAAAACTCAAGATGATCTCTGGTAGCTGCCCACAGAATGCCTGTAGTATGATCAAAATAAACTGCGGAAACATCATTGTTTTTAAGTCCTTGGGCAACAGTTATCGGGTCTAAAAAATTATTGCTAAAAAGGTTAAAACGGAATATGCCACCCAAATTTGTGCCTATGTACAAATTTGAATAACCTTCCGATAAAGATGTGATAACACCAGGGCCACGATATAAAACCCAATCAAATGGCCTAAATCTAGAATCAGGTTGGCAAATTATTGAACTAGTAAAAAATATGTAAACTAAAAAAGTGAAAATATTTTTTCTCATAAAATGCATTCACGAAAAGAAGGGAAGTGAATATATTCCTGAATAATAAATTTTTATATAATATTTAGAGATACTGATATTAATTCCAACTATTTTTTTTTACTTGAACGTCTTTTGCCAATTCTTCTACTTAATCCTGATCTCACTCCAGATATGTACCCATTGTCAAGGTAAACTAGTACTGAACAAAACTTTTTTAAATGCGCCTCATTAGGTGATGCTAATAATATAGTGGTACCTAATCTTCGATTCATTGTAATCAATTGGTTTCTAAAAGTATTTTCCATTCCAACTTCAAAATAAATACCATAATTATCAATAATTAAAACACGCGGGTCGCTTTCAATTGCCATTATCATACCTAACCATTGAACTTCACCGGGCGATAATGAATCTAAATCTTGGGACCAGATATTTCGAAAATTATTTTTATTGAAGTATCGCTTCTCAACAACATTCTTTTTTTTTCCAAAGTGGTTCGAGATTATGTTCGAAACAGATATTTTTGATGAAAATCCTGTCTTACCCGCAAAAAAGACATCTTCATTTTTTTTTATTTTCCCTAACCAATTTTTCTGATAAGGCTTATCTTCATATTCAAGCAAACCATTAGTTGGCTGCAGATATCCAGACAATAAAGATAGGAGAGTAGTTTTACCACTCCCAACTCCACCTATTATACCGTAAACAGTGCCTGGGTGAATATCAAGTTTTCCAATATTTACGGCCTCAGTCTCACCGTATATTTTGCTAAGACTTCTGAGTTTAAAAATCAATCTTTTTGATTGCTTCATTTTCTTTTCCTTTCGAATATGAAAATTAGGAAAAGTAATCTTTGAGTAAAATTTTAAATCTCTTTTGTTTCTAACCAACGCTCAGCATCAATTGCTGCCTGGCATCCAGACCCGGCGGCCGTAACAGCCTGTCTATACACACTGTCTTGGACGTCTCCACATGCAAAAACGCCTTCAATATTTGTCTTTGTGCTTGGAGAAATAGTTTTTATATATCCGTTTTTATCCAGTTCTAAATATTCACCAAATATTTCAGAATTGGGACTGTGACCAATTGCTAGGAAAATTCCATCGCATGGATAATTATAAATATTTCCATCACTTAGATTCTCTAATTCTGCAGCTTTAACTCCTGTTTCCTCAGAACCCAAGATATCTGTAAGTATATGATTCCAAAGAACTTTTATTTTGGGATTTGATAATACTCGTTCTACCATTATTTTTGATGCTCTGAACTCATTTCTCCTATGGACAATCACAACTTCTTTTGCAAACTTTGTTAAAAAGGAAGCTTCTTCCATAGCAGAATCACCGCCGCCGATAACCAGAACTTTTTTTTCTTTGAAAAAAAATCCATCGCAGGTGGCGCATGCCGAAACACCGTGACCCATCAGCTTTTTCTCTGATTTAAGCCCTAAAAGTTTGGCAGTAGCCCCAGTAGATATAATTACTGACTCTGTAAAAAATTGTTCATCTTGAGATATTATTTTAAACGGTCTTTCAGATAAATCAACATGATCTACTGCAGAGAACCTGCACTCTGCACCGAATCTCTGAGCTTGCTTTCTAAACAAATCCATAAGTTCTGGTCCAAGTATTCCCTTTGGAAAACCTGGGTAATTTTCTACATCTGTCGTTATGGTTAGCTGACCCCCAGGCTGAATACCTTCAAAAACTAGCGGCTTTAAACTCGCCCTGGCGGCGTAAATGGCGGATGTCAATCCTGCCGGACCAGAGCCTATAATGATTACTTTTCTTTTCATTATTAATTGAGACCTGTCAATTATAAAATCTCATCAATTGCTTTTGTTATATTATCTTTCGGCACAGCACCAACTATTTGACTCACAACTCCACCATTTTTCATTATTAGCATTGTTGGAATACTCCGAACACCGTACTGCATTGCCGTCTTTTGATTTTGATCCACATCCAATTTTCCCACCTTTAATTTGCCATTATACTCATTAGAAATTTCTTCAATTACAGGGGCTATGGACTTACATGGACCGCACCATTCCGCCCAAAAGTCAATTAGTACAGGGATGTCAGATTGTACCACATCCTTTTCAAACGTATTATCATTAAATTCATGAAGATTTTCCGACATAGTTTCTCCTATTATTGTAAAATTAAACAACTAAAGTTACTTGATAAAATTGCAGACTAAAATTATTTATGCAAGCTCTGCAAATATATTTCGAGTTTGTTATTCTGGAGCCTTAAAGGTTTATAATAAAAAAAAAGCCCCGTTGAAGGGGCTTTTTTCAAAAATCTCAAAGGTTTTTATAGCCTAGTTGGCTCTTTATCTTTTGATTGGTTATCAACTTGACTTACTTTATACATGGTTTTGTTAGTCAAAACGTCGACGATATCTTTTGGCTCTATTTTCTCGTTATCATAAGTGACTGTGGCAATACCATTGCTAAAGTCTACATTGATGTCTTTCACGCCATTAATATTTTGAACAACTGTGCTAACTTTTCCTGCACAAGAGTAACTGCACTGCATCCCATCAACTTTCATGGTAACTTTGTTATATGCAACGTCAGTGCCTAACTTGTTGTATGCACTTTTGCTCTTGGACCCGCACTCTCCTCCAGCGTAAATAAAAGAAAAGAATAGGGTTAATAAAATTGATAAGTATTTCATGTTTCTTCCTTGGTTGTTTCAAAAAATTAATACAAACGACTGTAAAATTTCAACATCAATTATAAGTTGGCAAAAATAAATCTTCAATATGTTAACTGTAGTTAGTCGTTTATTTCTTTTAATTGCTTCAGTACTTTAAACTCATCGCATGATGCTTGTTAAACAAGAGACACATGATTTATTGTTTGAATATCATTGATAGATGCTTCTCCGACAATAAATTACTGATCGATTTATCGTAAGCTCTATCTGCCGATTCAAAATCAACTCCCTTAGTCCTACTAATAATAAATGTATTTTCTAATATACCATTACTTATACTTATAGAGCCGCTTATGTAGGATATATTTGGAAAATTATGTTGAGGTTTTGGTTGATCAGATCGTTCAACACTAACAATAACTTTTGATTCATTAAACTCGGTTTTTTTCTTTTGGAATCTTGTAAAGAAAAAATTTTCTATGTTACTTTCTATTCTTTTTTTTTGATCTTTATTAAGTGGTCCATTAAAACTTATATCTAAATCTCCAATTATTGGATCAAGGACAAATTCTCCAATTGTTAGGTCACTTGGATTTAATAGATCAATTTTTTCTCCAAAAATAGTTTGATCCAAAATTATTTTCACAATTTGCTCATTTTTCTTGCTTGGCTCTAGTACTAGTTCGGTTTGTTTTTTGTCACTAGAATATAATTTTGATATGATAGCTCCATCAAGTTCGATTACAATTGGAAGAGGAGTACATAACTTACCTTCATAAAGTACAGATATTGTGGCGGTTAGTTTATTTTGAAGAAAAGGGTTATAGTATAACCTTGAAGCTCCAGCATCTAAAAAAAGTTTATCTAAATTTTCAGATAATTTATTTTTCAAATTATTGTAAATGAACCTTCCGGAACTATCTTTTTCGTAAATAAGTTCTTTCGAAAAAAGTATATTAATTGCCTCATTGAGCTCTTGAAGGCGTCGGTCAATTTTCAAACTATCCAGGTTTTTAATAATCTGGGATACTTTATCAATCGCATTGGCTTTTTCTTTTTTTTTCTTCTGAAAATAGTCTTCTTTATTTAATCCCAATAACACATAGAAGTTTTTTTTATCTTGATATTCATCTAACTTCTCAATCTCATCTAAAGTTGCTTGGATATCACTTTGAACAAGATCAATATATTTATCTTGAACAGTCACTGATAACACAACCTTTTTTTCTCTTTTGACTGAACTCTTTGTTTGGACTCTTAACTGACGAGCTATCTCAACCTCTGCTTTATTGAAAGCAATTTCCCGATAATTTTTTTCACTTTTAGAGCACACTCCGAGTCCAATAAAATACTTATCTCGATCTTTTAGCTCATTTATCCACTCAGGTTTGGAGCCAACACAGGAGCAACCAACGAAAACGATAGTAATTGCGTAAGAAAACTGAAGGACGGAACTCATGCGGGTATTTTATGTTTAAATAGTTATTTTAATAAGATCATTTTACGGACTTGTTTGAAATTATTTACTCTGATCATATAAAAATATATACCTGCAGCCATTTGTTCCCCATTCCTATCTTGACCATTCCATGTAAGTGAATGGTATCCAGCAGTTTTATATGCGTTTATGATATTATTTACTTCTCTTCCCATTATGTCAAATATTACTAAACTTACATCACCAGAGTTAACCAACTGGTATTTGATGTTAGTTGATGGATTGAAAGGATTCGGGTAATTTTGCATCAGAGCATATTCCTTTGGTGTGGGAAAAAAGGTTAGTTCGGAAATCCCTTTTGCAACCACCATGTCAGACACTCCTATAACCTTGTAACCGATTGAAAAATTCAAACCCGATTCAGATTCACTATTTATTTTCAACCTAATAACTTCGCTAGACTTGCTTTTACTAGTTGAATTGTATGCACTTATGTGCAGAATTTTATTTGATCCCTCATACGTTTTTTGAAGAGTCATTATATCATTATTCTTTGTAGTTTTTAAACTAAATGGAAACGATTCATCAGAGCCAAAATTATAATCAATCAAGAATTCAGATGCTTTAATGTTTTCTGGAAGCGAAATCACTAAATCATTCCCTTCCTGAATAACATTTAAATCAAGACCTTTTTGTTCTTGAAATGCAATCATATTGGGCGGGGTTAAATTGGACCAATCCCACATTCTCTTAAAAACCATGATATCTCTCATATTAAATTTCTGATCAAGATCCTGAATTAGGTTCGGGACATTACCAAATACTGGTCCAAGTTCATTTTGAATATGATTATTATCCCAGGCATCAACAAATAGAGCGACATCGTGAACATCAATATGAAAGTTTTTGTCATAATCTCCTAGTAAAAAGGTATAGAAAGATATGTCATTAGTGTTTGAAATATTGCCAGCCCAATCCTCAATACCATTAATTGCGATTAGAATTGTATCAAGTGAAGGAATCTGATCAAGTAATGTTAGTGTTAATGCAGTATCGTCATCAGAATAGGACATTTCGTATCTCATATTATCATATACAGCGGAACTAATGGATGGTACACCCGGATTATTCAAAGGCTGAGAGTATTTAAATCTGAGTGTTTTATCTCGAGGATGCAAAATATAGGCTGTGTCCGGGTAAGTGCGGTGAATTTTGGCAAATTGTGGAGTACCAGAGACCAAAGCTGATTGTGGGCTTTCATTTCCTGAATTATCTACTGAAGAAACTTGAAAATAATACTTATTTCCATTGCTAAATTCATTTGTAAACCCATTAGCAAGAGGCATTTTTGTTTCTAAAATGGCTTTCATTACAGAAGAATCCTCCCCTGCATAGACAATGAAATGACCAAAATCATTTACGGGGACAGTCGACCAACTGAGATCAATTCTCTCTGATGAAAACTTTGCGATTAAATTTTTTGGGGTTGTTGGAGCTTCAATATCAATGAACACGCCATCGCTTTTGAATATTGGTCCTTTATTTAGAACAGAATCTATACCTAAAACATGCAACTCATATGTGTGATTTGGTAATAGTGTTATATTCTCAAATCTAAAAAAGGTATCCACGCCAGTAAAGTCCCAATCAACTAAAATAAGAGAATCTTTTTTGTCATATAAAGCGATTTCATATCCCAACAAACCTGATTGTTGATCCATGAATTCTGACCAAAATCCGTTGTAATTAAGCAAATTGTTTTGCCTATCAATATCTATTGAGTCTCCGTCAAAAACATAAGTACCAATTGGCCCAACAAGATCTGCTGTAATTCCATCGGTAGTAATAACTGAAGAAACATTCCCAACTTCATCAAATGCGCGGATGTGTGAGAAATACTGCTGACCATTAAGCAAAATAAGTGAATTATCAATCATTATAGTATCCAAACCAGTAGTTGTCCAATTTACAAGGACCGTGTCATCTGTTGTGATGGAGTATTCATATCTTCCAATACCACTTAATGAATCTTTAAATCCGATCCACGAAGCCATTATTAATGAATCGGAGGGTGTATATCTTTGGTCCTCAGATTCATTTATTGGACTTAGGTCAATTGATGTACCAACACTAGGTCCAGTTACGTCAATAATAATTCCATTTCCAAAAACAACTTCAGATATATTTCCAGCAGAGTCAGTAACTATTGCGTTTGCCCAGTATTTATTTGAGTTTTCAAGAGACAAGTTCTCGAAAATGTAAATAGAATCTTGAATATTTTGTTTCCAATTAGAGATACTCGTATCGCCCTCAAAAACACCTAAGGAAAAGGCATATGAAGCAACTCCAGATAAATCATCATCTGCCCTGCAGTTGATTAAGACCTGGTTAGTATATCCTTGATAACTAGGATCATTGTATCCACCCTCATAGACGTTTGATACTACTGGTGGTGAAATATCAATCGTAACGCCATTGCTCGTTGCTATTGGAGAAAAATTATTTATTTCATCACTAGCTCTCACATTGAAGAAATATCTTAGGCCATTGCTAAGTTCCAGTTGATCAAAAACAAAAAACGTATCTAATCCAACATCAGTCCATTCAATTAAGTCCGCACTCCCAGAATCCGTACCAACAGATACATGGTAAGATATAATATTACTTGAGGCATCTGCGAAACCTGTCCAATGGGATTGAATTGATGCGATATTATTTGACCATGATATATCTTGTTCAGATAGACCATCATAAACCCATCCTTTGGAGGGGCCACTAATATCAAAAATAAAATCAAAATATGTTGAGTCAGTTTGCATGTTACCTGCGCTATCAACAGCAATCGAAAAAATCCTGTATAGTGAACCATCTTCTAATTGCTCTTTATTTAACGGATAATACCAATAACTAGATCCAAATGATTGAATCCAATTGGTGTCTTCCATCCATTCTCCATTATACCAATATGTATCATTTGATAGATTCTTAACTTGCAAAAAAACATTTTCAATGCCCGATATAGAGTCCGTAGCGAAACCTGCGATAGATGAATCATCTTCCCAATTTAAATCGCTATATATGTGACTAATCATTTGAATATCTGAAGATGGAAGTTCTGTATCATAAATAAATGAATCTTTTACTACTAACGTTTCAACATTACCTGCAATATCTAAACTTTTACAAAAAATCGTATATTCTACCCCACTTGATAGTAACTGGGGATCAAGATCGAATACCCATTGTTCCGCGCCTTGTGCCGTTAACCAAATACTCTCTGAACTCCAATTATCTTCGGACAGAAAGAATTCATCACTCTCTCTCTTAATTTTGATCTTAACGATCGATACACCAGACAAAGAATCAGAGGAGGTTCCAAATATTTGACCAATTTCAGACCAACCATCTTTATTAAAGTATTTTTCATTGAAAGCGAAAAAAGTTTTAGGACTATCGGTGTCTATGATTATGTTGCTATTTGAAGATAAAGAGTTGTTTCCAAGAGGATCAGGAAGCAACAGTTCCCCTTGATTACCTGCAAGATCCTTCAACATGCCATCATTAATTCTAAAAGAATTTTGGTCTATGTAGTTTAAATTTGAAGAATTTTCTCCGCTCCCCACTTGATATCTAAAAACCAATACTGAACTCTCTGTACCGCTTTCATAAAATGCATAAGCACTATCCTGGCCTGTGCTTAACTTCAAATACGGCCCACCACTTACAACAACAGGTTCTCTAAAATGAATGTTAATGTCAATGACAGAACCTTCATTATAACTCCCGTTTTCAGTAATTGATGTTATCAATCGAATCTTTGGGGTATTACCGTCAATTATTATGTCTTTATTATAACTTAATGAATTATTTGTTGAGGGCTCAAATAAATTCAAATTTGAATTATTTCCAACACTATCAACTATTATCGAATTGTTTAGTATTAAAGACTGATTGCTAAAATAGTCAAGATCTGAGCTTGTATCTCCCTCTGAAACAGTGAATAAAAATGAAAGAGCATTTGTACCTGTACCACCAGCATATGTTGCAACTGAAGGTGCAAGGTTTCCAGTATTTAATAGGAGTTGAGGTTCTCCAGTAACATTAACTAGTTCACTAAACACAGTATTTATTACGAATTGATCTCCAATTTTGTATGTCCCATTTGATGCTTGTGAAGTAATAGAAATGACAGATGGTTTAATACCATCAATTACAATGTTTTTTTGTGATGACAAGGAATTTAAAGATCCAAGGTCGGGTAAATGAAGATTTGCGTTATTACCATTACCATCTTTTATGTAAGTGCTGTTTGGGTTTATTTTTAAAGCGGATATGCCTGCATAATCTAAATCAGGAGATATATCTCCATCTTTCACAATGTAATTGAAAATTAAAACCGTTTCTCCTGAACCACTGATGTAATTGGCGTGCGCATCCTCAATACCAGTCTCCAAAATTAAATGTGGAGTACCAAGAACGGTGACATAATCATCAAAGGTAATTTCAATTGGAATTAAATCACCAATTTTATAGGTACGATCAGTTGTTGATGATGAAACGTTTGTGATTTTTGGAAGAATGCCATCAATAATTAGGTTCTTATTAGCGCTTAATGAATTACCTGAGCCCGGCATATCTAAGCCTACATTTGCTAGATTTCCAGCTATATCATTGATACTGCTATTATTTAAAAGTAGCGAGTTTACAGTTTTGTACGACAAGTCTGCACTTGAATCATCCTCCTCAATCGTGTAATTAAAAACAATCTGGTTTGTGCCACTACCATTAGTATAATCAGCATAACCATCATTTGGACCAGTTTCCAATAGTAATTTGGGATTGCCTTGAACCGTAACTATTTCATCAAAAATAGTAATTATTGATATTACATCTCCTACTATATAAGTACCATCGGGATTTGATGATGTTGTTGAAATTAGGGATGGTTTTGTTTTATCGAAAAGAACGCTACTACTATCTGTTACCTCAGTTGCCTCCAATCCTACATTACCTGCTCGATCAACAAATCCTATATTAAAATCAACCAAACCTTCAATATCTTCAATAGTAAGGGCTCTTGAAAAATTCCATATTTTATTCCCTCCAGATATTATTGCAGGATATCCACTAATCATACCTGTGGGTGTTTCAATTGGCTCAGAAAATGTCACAGAAATTGTCACGACATCTCCAGGTCCAGCCTTAAATTGATCGTTCTCATTATTCGAACTGATAGACACCTCACTGACTTGTGGAGCAATACCATCAATAACAATGTTTTTATTAGCAGCAAGGGAGCCTGTAGAATCTGGACTAAAAAGTTCAAGATTAGCTGGATTACGTGCAATATCTTTTATAGTACCATTATTTAAAAGAAGAGAAGAATTACTCGAATAGTCTAAATCAATAGACTGATCTCCGTTTCTTACGATATATTCAAAGATCAAATCATTACTACCTGATCCTTTATGATAATTTGCCAATCCATCATTTAATCCCGTTTCTAAAACTATGCTGGGGCTTCCAGTTACCAAAATATTTTCGCTAAAAGAAACCTTAATATCGATTGAATCTCCTATTTTGTAGGTGGAATCGGGGCTATCAGAACTAACACTAATCACATTTGGAATAATCCCATCGATGATTATGGAACTTGTTCCCGATAAAGAATTGTCCGTTCCAATAAGAGGTAATATTCTACTGGCATAATTATATGAAGGATCTCTTATTGTTCCATAAAGCGCATTAGTGCTATTTATATACTCTAAATCAGCACTGGAATGACCGCTAGCTACATTATAAACAAATTTTAAAACTCGGGTATTTGCACCACTTGAATAGTACGCTCTAGCATTATATTCACCCGTTTCTAAATCAATGTATGGAGTGCCCGATATTATAACTGGCTGGGAAAATTCAACTTCAATATCAATATTGTCATTAATTTTGTAAATATCATTAATTGATGATGATGATACTGTTTTGACGAATGGAGCAATGCCATCTATAATTATATTCCGATTTGAGCTTAATGAGTTCAACGAACCAGGAATAGGCAAGATAATTGAAGCTGAGTTTCCCGCTGCGTCAATTATGTTACCATTATTAAGAGATAATGCGCTCTGCGATGTATACTCCAATAGGCTGGTAGTATCTCCCTCTAAAACCTGATAGCGAAACCGAGCTATTGACCCACTTCTGTTGTAAAAACTGATTGTTTTAGAGCTATCATTCACTGTTTGATTTGAAACTGAAATTTCAAGCTTGGGTGAGCCTACAACATATATATTTTCGTTAAAAACAACATTTAAATAAATATTGTCCCCAATATTATATGTACCATTAGATTGAGAAGAAGTAACGTAGCTTAATACAGGATCAACATTATCTATGACGATATTTCTGTTTCTTCCAAGGGAATTTAGTTCACCTGGATCAGGAAGTATAATATTCGCATTATGACCAGCTTCATCTTTTATTGTACCACCATTCAAACTAAGTGCATTTGAGCTAGTGTAATCCAAATCATCAGAGGAATCAGATTCCGATACAGTGTATGTAAATATTAGAGTTTTGGTTCCACTTCCACTTGTATAATTGGCGATTGCATCTGTATTTCCTGTCTCAAGCTCTAGAGTCGGTGTACCAGAGGTTACAAACACTTCTTCAATGAAATTAACAGTGATTGCAATGACCTCACCGGAATTATAATATCCATTGTTTTTATTCGCATTAACCGAAATTATAATTGGGTCCGCATTAAATACCACAGAACCCGATTCTGGAGTATCATAAGTGAGTGAATTTCCAGCAGAATCATTTAAAGTAAAGGTGAAATCTACAGCTCCATCTTTTTCACTTCCTTGCAACACATAGAAAAAACTCCATGAGTTATTTTCTAAATTAAAAATATTTGAAGTGAGGATTGTTTGTTCTGCTATCTTTACCTCGGTTAAATTACTTAATTGCTCATTAACAGTAAATGAGACTGTAACGGTGTCGCCAGAACCCGCTTGTGTATTGTCAGTATTACTAGAGAATATAGTGATATTTGAAGCTGTAGGGGCTATCTTATCTACAATAACAAATGACTGGTTAGTAGTACTTGAAATAGAGGATTGTCCAGGGTTTCCATTTACATCATAATAAGAAATCTCGAAGACAGTAATTCCTTCAGGATCCAAACTAGTCACCGAAGAAGATACCTGCCAAGCTGTTCCTGAACCTATTGCCGTGATGGAATTGCCATTAATGGTTCCCGAAATTGGTTGAGTTGTATTACCAAGCATCTCTGATGATTGGAAATAAATAGTAATAATATCGCCTAGGGATGCATAGGATGAGTTATTTAAATTATTTGATGATATTGACACTACATTAATTTCCGGTTTCGTTAGATCCAAAATAAATTGTTCTCCCAAAGAATTTGGAAAATGATATGTCTCCATTGGATTACTTACTCTTACCCTTACAGTACCATCATTTCCAGGCCAATTAGCCAAGCTAGACAAACTAATATGGGAGATCTCAATTTCGGCGCTACCAACTGTATTTGAGTTGAACGATCCTGACCCATCATAGGTACCTATGGTTGCATTTGCTTGATCGATTAAATGCCATGTATTACCTTGGTCAAATGAAACTTTTAACAAATATGTTCCATTTGGTAAAAGCCCAGTAGCTGACATAGTTATCCCACCTGTAGAGCTCCCATTATTTGATATGCTAGATGCGATATTGTAAGAATTATATCCGCCTGCCAGAGAAAATTTCACTTCTTCACTTGAAGTCAAATTCGAGTCTACCAAGACAGATCGAATTCTGTTGTTATCATAATCTGCAATGTACAATTGGTTATCGGCGTAAGCCGCGATACCCATCGGAGAATTAAAAAGGGCCTCATTGCCAATACCATCACTGTATCCTGGTGTATTTCCAGCTATGGTAGTTACATCCCCACTTGCGGATATTCTTCTTATCCTATTATTCGATTCATCTGCGATAAAAATAATTCCATTTGCACCAACTGCCACACCCCACGGATTAAAAAACCTTGCATCTATTCCAGATCCATCTGTACTTCCTGATGAGCCCCCATAACCAGCAACAGTTGTAACTGATCCATTTGTAGAAATTTTCCTGATAATATGGTTGTTTTTATCCGATACATAAATATTACCAACACCATCTACATCGACATCGATAGGCTCATAAAATCTGGCATTAGAAGATTCACCATCAAGATATCCTGCACTACTCCCTGAAATGGTTGTCACCTGTCCTGATGCAGAGACTGTTCTTATGCGATGATTATATCTGTCAGCTACATAGATTATTCCACTAGCATCAATTGCAATACCTGATGGTCTGTTGAATCTTGCTGACGTTCCTAATCCATCTGTAAAACCGCCTGAACCACTGCCCGCGATTGTAGTTACAATACCCATAGAATTTATTTTCCTGATACGGTGGTTATATGAATCAGCTACATAAACATTACCTAAAAGATCGACTGCAACATCTGATGGATACCGGAACCTTGCTTCTGCACCGCTCCCATCCTGATAGCCATAACTACTACCGGCCAAAGTGGTGACTTCGCCAGAGGGAGTGATTTTCCTTATGCGATTATTATAAAAATCAGCTACGTATATATTTCCTGAAGCGTCTACATCAATTCCCTGAGGTCTATTAAAACTTGCATTTGTGCCTGTACCATTCTGCCAAGATGCATTCCCACTTCCAGCTACGGTATTCACAATTTGCCCATGGGCGAAACAAAAAAATATGATAGATAATATTATGTACTTAGTTCGCATTAACAACGCTATCCTCAAATCCTCGAATTAAAATCGGTTGATCATCTGGATCAACAAGCTCACAAGTGGTGGATGATATATAACAAGAATCATTCTCAATACGATCAAATTTTAAAGTATCAGAACCCTCTGCCAAGGATCGGAATTGAAGAGTGGCCAAAAGAAGGTTATTCCCGGCATTAAGTCCACTAGAATCAACGCTAATAAATACAGAG
>CEQP01162839.1_pt1 | contig 16457 bp, 11 predicted proteins | sample 356291 | NCBI WGS metagenome assembly CEQP01 (sample SAMEA2621221, study PRJEB7988) | marine metagenome | isolation source: saline water (ENVO:00002010), including | reverse complement strand
AATCTGAAATAGAGAGTTCATAAATTTTATTTGGTTTTGTTTCACATTTAGTTACATTATTTCCATCCTTAACGAAAATAGTAACAGTAGCGGATTTAAAACCATATATGTTACGCTTATTTCCTCCACCTTTGTGACCAATTTCATCAGAGCCACCGGATCTCCTCCATTCTAATAGTTTCCTTAGGATATCAGGGGAATTTGGTCCTTTTTCTTGAAAGAAAAGAAGATATGTTTTACAATCTCCACCGGATGTATCATTATAAATCCAGAAGCCCATCTTGGTAGATCCACTATATGAATAATCATCAAAATATTCAAAATTCTTAAAAACAGTCCTTTGTTTTCTAGATTCTTCTATATCATCCCGATAAGACTCTTTGACAGATTGGCCGTAAAATTTATTCATAGTACATTATATGTATTTATTATTAAAACTTTAAGTAGAGACGGGTATATGACCTTATTTTTTTAAAAAAATATTAATAATTTATTTTCAGTAAGTATTTCATAATAAAGTTTGATATAAAAAGAATATAATATAGTAATATATAAATGTCTCAAAATGATAATCTAGAAGAGAAAATTAATTTATCAGAAATAAAGAAATTAGATCCTTGGGTATTAATAGATACTTATTTTAGGGATAATCCGAATTATAAAACACAACATCAAATTGATTCATTTAACGAATTTATCTTTTCAAAGACAAATGGAATTCAATTCATTATTAAGAGAGAGAACCCCTTAATTATCCATAAAGAGATCTTGGATATAACAAAGGGAATATATCGTTATGAGATTAATATTTTTTATGGTGAAACATTAAAAGAAGATGGTACATTTGAAGAAGATAAAGAGAATATTTTTATATCTTCTCCAATAGAATATCATGGTGATGATAGTACGAATTATATGTATCCAAATGTTGCTAGATTAAAGGGATATACTTATGCTTCATCAATATTATGTAATATTGGAGTAAAGTTTATCGATAATGAAAAAAATACAGTTGTTATAAAAAATTTTGAGAAGGTAAATATTGGAACAATGCCAATCATGGTAAAATCACAATTATGTATTTTAAATAATTTAGATGATACAAAATGTAGTGAATTTGGAGAATGTCCATATGATCAGGGTGGGTATTTTATAATTAAAGGGAAAGAAAAAGTATTTTTATCACAGGAAAAGAAAATTAATAATATTCTTTATATAAATCGAACATCTGGTTCTCTGGCTAAAATAAATCCAATTCAATGTATATTTAAAAGTATTTCAACAGAAGGATTCCAATCCTCGAGAACAAATGCCATAGCATTAACAAGAGTAACTAATGAATTTAAACCATCAAATACTGATATGGCGTTAGTAGATAAAACCTATCATTTTCATGTTACAGTACGAGTTTTAGGTATTAATTTTAATATTCCATTGTTTATACTATTTAGAGCATTAGGTAAAACAACTGATAAAGATATTCTATCTTATATAGTATATGATAATGATGAAGAAAGTTTTAAAAATAAGATGTATGAATTATTAACACCTTCAATCAAAGCTTCTCAGCCAGTTATGGATCAGAAGAGTGCGTATAAATTATTAGCATTAAATACAAAAGGAAAAGAAACGATTAATGTAATAGAGATTTTAAGAAATAATTTTTTTCCAAATTATGAAACTGATATTGAGAAGTGTTTCTTTTTGGGATATTCAGTTAGAAAGTTATTATTAACATATATTGATATATTAAAAGAAACCGAAAGAGACTCTTATGCTTTAAAAAGAATCGATTTAGCTGGTTCACTTTTATTAGAATTATACCGTGAATTCTGGGGACAATTTAAAAGAGAAACGTCACTTCGAATAGACAAAGAGCATAAGTTCCATTTTAAAGAATATGATGAAGATATTACAAATATTATTAATGAATTAAATATTAAAAAAATTTTTAATTATTCTTCAATGGATAAGATAACAAAATCTTTTGGTGCCGTATTTGGTTCTAAATTATCCGCTAGACAAGGGATTGTTCAAGATTTAAATCGAAATGTTATGTTGGGTACTTTGTCTCATTTAAGAAGATTATCAACACCTCTACCTTCGGGTTCTACGGCTCCTGGACCAAGAAAATTACACAATTCACAGTGGGGTTTTATTTGTCCAACTGAATCTCCTGATGGGGGAAATGTTGGTATTATAAATCATTTATCAATAATGACACTCGTTTCATTTACTGTTTCAGAAGATGGAATATATACAGCATTATCTGATCATGGATTAATAGGTATTACGAATATTATTCCATCTGATTTACAAGATGCAACAAAGGTATTTATTAATGGAAAATTAGTGGGTATTCATAGAATGCCTGATTTTTTATATCGTTTAATGAGATTATTGAAATTAAATAGTATTATTCATCCTTATACATCAATTTATTGGGAGAGTATAACAAATGAGTTTCATGTTTTTACTGATTCTGGAAGATTATTAAGGCCTTTATTGGTATTAAAGAAGAGGGGATCAATGAATTCTAATGAATTGATTGAGGGGGATTATTCATATTTATCGAATTGGAATAAATGTATTCGTGGGGATTATATGTATAATGAAAATAAGGATTTATCAATATATGATGAATCATATCATAAAAAAGATTTAGAGAAAATAAAAAGAGATCATTCAAACTATATTGAATATTTAGAATCAACAAAAGCTCAAATTGAGTATATTGATTCAATAGAGACACAATCATTTTTTATATCAAAAGATATTTATTCCATTGATAAAGATTATACTCACAGTGAAATTCATCCAAGTTTAATATTAAGTGCTGTAGCATTAAACATACCTTTTCCAGAACATAGTCAGGCACCAAGAAATGTTTTTTCTTGTCAGCAGACAAAACAAGCTGTAGGTGTTTATTCGAGTGCTTATAATACAAGATTTGATACATTTGCTTATATTTTGAATTATCCACAGAAACCAATTGTAACGACTAGATTTAAAAAATATACAGATGTTGATAAATTACCTAATGGTGTCAATACAATAATTGCGATTGCTTGTTATTCTGGATATAATCAAGAGGATGCGGTTATATTAAATAAAAGCTCAGTTGAAAGAGGTATGTTTCAAAATTTATATTATCGTAGTTATGAAGATTCAGAAGAATTAGATGATAAAAATAATCAAATCTTATTTGGTAATCCGGTATATTATAAGAATGTAAGATTAGATAAAAATATCAATTATGATAAATTAGATGAGAATGGATTTATTCGTGAGGGTGAAAGTGTTACGCCGAATGATGCGATCATGACAAAATTTATAATAGATAATTCTGGATCAGAAAGTGTAACTAAAGTAATTACAACTACAATTACATTTGGAACAGTTGGTACAGTAGATAAAGTTGTAATTTTTAAGAATAAAAATAATTTAAGAACATGTAAAATAAGAGTTAGGAAGAATAAAATACCAGATATAGGTGATAAATTTTCATCTAGGCCAGGACAGAAGGGTGTTTGTGGGATGCTTTTAGAGCATCATGAAATGCCTTTTACGAAAGATGGTATTGTTCCTGATTTAATTATGAATCCACATGCTATCCCTAGTAGGATGACAATTAATCAATTTTTGGAGGTTTTATTAGGTAAGAGTTCATGTTTGGGTGGATTTTTGGGTGACGCAACTCCATTTCAAAATAGTGATATTCATGATTATTCTTCTTTAATGAGTAAGTATGGATATAGTAATTGGGGGGACGAGGTTATGTATAATGGTATGACAGGTGATCAAATGAAGACAAATATATTTATAGGTCCCACATATTATCAGAGATTAAAAATGATTGTAGCTGATAAGATGCATAGTCGAGCAACCGGGCCTATGCAACAATTAACAAGACAGCCAATTGGTGGACGGGCAAATAATGGAGGAGGTAGAATTGGGGAAATGGAAAGGGATAGTATTTTATCGCATGGTATTGGATTTTTTATGAAAGAATGTAATATGGAGAGATCAGATAAATATTCTGTAAAAATCAATAATAAATCTGGATTAATAGATGATGGGGATAAAGATAACAATGATTCTTCTGAAGTACAAATGCCCTATTCATTTAAATTATTAATTCAAGAATTACAATCAATGGGTATAGCACCACGATTAGATACAAATGATAATATAATTAATCCAGCAATCCATGATTTTATTAAGAATCAATTCACTTAATTTTATAGGATAATTTATTATAATTTTTATTTAAGATAATTATTGAAATCATTATCATCAGTAATAAATAGGGCAAATATTTATTAAATTTTTTAAGTATAAATAAACTTTTAAAATTGCTTCTTTTTCCGGCGCCTTTCTGGCCGACGGCCGCCAGCGACGACGGGTTAACTTCGCCGCCCGCGACTGGTTCAGCTGCAGCTTCGAGGCGGCGTTCAGTTGCTTCAGTTATTTTCTTGATTAGATATCTTACTAAAATACATATAAGTATTATACTAGGTATTAATAATTTAACTAAAGTAGAGAAACAATTTTCTGGAATTTTGGGAAAATTTTCATATTCTTCAAATTTTGTATTAGAAGAAAAAGTTGATAATATATTATTCCATGTCTTATCCCATCTTTCATCTATCAATTTATAAATACAAATTTCAACAGATCCAATCATAAAACTTAATATTATAAGAGGAATAATACCAAATGGTAATTTTAAGAAACCCATTGCTAAAAATGTTAGAAATAATACAAGTGATGAAAAATCTAATGATGTAGTTGGATCATTTTTAATTGAATCTATTACTGATGAATCAAATATTAAACTAGTTATATCTGGGTGTGATGTAACGGAATTTTTTATTATTTTTTTAAACCATATTGGGGCAATAGAAAAACAATCTAGTAAAGATGGAAGTATATTTGTCATAATATAACATTCCATGAGGTGGACGGTGCAATCCTCGGCAGCAGCAGCGAGTAAACCTAGGACGGTTCCAGCGAATGGTGCTAAAAGTCCACTCGCAGTCACCAGCGCAGCACCAGCAGCTGCCAAACCATTTCTAAGTCTTCTAAGATTGTTTAATTCTTCCATACCTTCTAATAAATTTTTAAAATCAGTAATATCAGGTATTTTTCTCATATCAAAATCTGCTTGTGCTGAGTCTTTTAATTCTTGTGAAATTCCTTCCATTGATTTAAATTCCTTTAATTTTTCTTCATCTCCTATAAATTTACCAGATTTATTAAAATATTTTTTTATATCATTTTCTCCAGATAATCCTTTGGCTAAATCGTTATCTTTTTTAAATTTACTAAAATCTTCAATATCATTAATTGATGAAGGTTTAAATCCCATAGACATTTTTCTTCTTAAATTATTATTTTCTGATAATTTTTTAAAAGCCTGTACTTTTTCGTATGTTTCTGGATCATCTTTATCTAGCGTTAGATAATCAGCCTTTTTCATTTTTTTAAGATCTGGATTGGTGCCTTTTAAGAAGTCTTCCATTTTTGCAATTTGTTCATCTTTACTTCCTCCACCAAATACTTTTATTAAACTATCATTATGAATATTACTCATTCTCATTATTTCTTTATGTAATTCTAATTTTTTAGCACTGTCTGTTTCAGTTGCTAAAGCTTTTAAATTTTTTGATTTAAATATTTCAGAGATTGTATTTTTTTGATCAATTGTTAAATTTGAAATTTTAAGTGCTTCTTCTAATCTTGTTGGATTTAGACGTTCTACCGTATTTCCGACCATATCTTTCGATCGAATCGCCTCGATTGATTCCATAAAATTTTTGATGTCTTCTTCTGATTGAATTTTTTCGGGTCTAAATTCATTAATAAAATTAATATCATTTTCATTAAATGTTGCGTTGATTTTTCTCCATTCAGTTAATCTTTCTACGTAAGCGATTTCCTTATCAGCTGCCCCAATTACATTAGGGTCTAAACGAATAGATATTTTCGCAATATCTTCGGCGCTGGCATCTTCTTTTCCACTAGTAATAATATCTCGTAGATCTTCTGGAAATTCAGGGTTGTCTATTTCATTTAATGTCTTTTTCAATCTTTCACCAATTGCATTTGTTTTCTCCGAGTCAAGGTATTTATTCGTAGTACTATCTACTATTTTTATAGTATCCCCTTCTTTTTTTATAGTATTTCCAGGGCCTAAGACATTTGCGAGACAATTATCTTCAGAAGAAATATCTTTAGCATTTTCAAATACTTTTGATAATTTACCTAATTCTTCTATTTTCGCAGTATCATTATCTAAAATTACCGCAATATCACCAGCTTTAGACACATCTGTTCCAAGTTTTTCAAGACCAGATAGATCTTCTGCCAATTCAGGTAGAGTTCTAAGGGTATTAATTTCTTCTTCATTAACTGGCGGCATTATAATATTATACAATAAATAATATTATAAAATTAAATTTAATATATAGTAATTAAAATATTATTCATATTATTATGGTTAATGAATGTGAACCACCAAGTAATCTAAATGAGGAAGGTTCTACTATTTATTGTGAATTAGAACCTGATATTAAAACGTGGTATGATAATAATATTCATTATGATAGAATAAAGAAAGGTATAATTCCAGAATGTAATACTACAGAGTCAAATAATAATCCTCAAAACTGTAATGCTTATAAGAATGAAGATATAGTTTTTTTAGATTTAAATTTTAGTGATATTCCTGGTGGCATAAATCCGAGTGTTGCGAAGCACCAGTATGTACAGATGGCTAGAAATAGTATAGATGGATATGAAAATAGAATATTTTACAGTAAAATTCCACCATCAGATACATGGACCACAAATGGATGTGCGTATGAACCTGAGGTAAGGACTTATACAAATGAGCCAGATGAAACTAGTGAACCAGAGCCTTGTCTAGGTGTTTCTGAGATAGAGGGTACAATAAGTGATAGATATTGTTCATTTAAAAGTTCATTTATATCTCAGGGTAATCAACCAACATATGGATTTGGTAATTTAAATAGTAGTGAAAGGACTTCTTGTGGAAAGTTACTTCATTCAGGTAATGGTGCATATATTGATGATATAACAAAAAGCGGTATAAGTGATCCTAAAGATAAAATACTTCAATTAAAATATAATAATAAAGAAGGTATAGTATTTGCTAAAAATAATGAGTTAACAAAGTGTAATATTCATGTTCCTGGAGCAGAACCATCTCCAACAAATGATAATTCAATTAATAAATCTAATACTGAGAATTGTAGTGGAGATGAGATTGAAAGAAGAAATAATGCTGCTATGAAAAAAGCTAGAGGAATTGGGAGTCCTCCAGGATTATATTGTGAATCTAATGAGTTATTACAAAATAATAAAGATAGTATTTGTCCACCAACAGATGATGGGATAATTGATTGGTTTGAAGATAAAGATAATACGAATGATTTAGGTATGTCTCACTCTCAAAGAAATATATTCTTAAACATGCAAGGATCTAAAATTAGTCCGGTACAAAGAAGAGAATTTAAACAATCAGTTGAGGGACAAGGACAAGCTAAAAAAAATGCGGGAAGATGTGCGGCGGTTGTTGCGGCTGATTTAGCCGGACAAGTTGTTTTAAGTAGATTTGGTGGGTGGATTGGTGGATTGGGCAGGGTTGCGAAGGTCGGCGCAGTTGTGGGGGAAGTAGGGTATGGTGCCGCAGATGCTTGGAATTCAGGTCCAACATTTGATTGTATGATGGATGGATATATGAGATCCAATAAAAGTATGTGTGGGAATGCATTTCCTTATTGTAAATCTGATACTACACCAGGTGGTTTAATTGATCCTTCTAAATGTCCAGATAATAAATGTGATCCTAATTTATGTTATCCTAATGAGCCACCAAAAAATGATGCGGAAGAATTAGAAAGATGGGAAAAGGGTGATGGTTTAGAACCAGTAGAATGTAGGAGTTGTTCTCCGATATTTGGTAGTCGTTCCCATATGACATATTTAAGTGGAGAACCCGCCCCAAATGCGAATTTACCTGACCATGGTTCTCCAAGTTATGAAACATTATTATGTGATAATTTGAATTCAACATTATCTATAAGAGCTCCTCCAAAATTTATATGTAATATACCAGGAGATTCTATTAAGGAGGCTGAACCTGATATTAAGAGAAAATTTAATTATGATGAAGAAACAAACCTTATAAGAAGAGTTTTATCATCTGATGGACAATGTAAAGAATTAGGAAAAATAGAAACACCATTTGGATTAGATGGGAGTGTTGATTATACAGGAGTTCTAAGTCCTAACTCAAAAATACCAGATTATACTCATAATACTATGAAATGCACAGAACCTGGGTTTTGTAGTAGCATTGAAAGTATAAAAAATTGGACAATAGATGTAATTGGTTGGCTATGGGATATTGTACAAGTCCTTTTATTTTTGATTGACCTTATTCCTGGTGTTGGAGAGGCTGCTATGGGTGGCGAGATTGCTATGAAGGTAGCCATAGCGGCCATAAAAAAAGCAATCAAAGAATTATTTGAAAAATCAGGGCCTATTATTTTTATGAAAATATTAAAATTTCTACTTGGAGATTTGTTTATGAAATTTGGTAAAAGGCTTTTATTTATGGTTGGTGGAGATTTATCATTAATGACATTAGTAGATGTTATATTTGAAGGGTTTTGTATGATGAAATATTCAAAAGTAATAGATATTATAGAAAATAAACAAATTGTAGATGAAGGTACTTTGAGAAAATGGGCGGATGAGTTTATAAAGTGGAGAAACGATTTAGAAACTAATCATCAAGAGGTTTATTATATGTTTTTTGCGACTGCGAAAGAGAAAGAGGGAATGAATGTTCCTGAATGGCTGAGTATCTTGTGGCCTATCGTAACTGGGCCGGAGGAGGCATTGGGAGCGATTATAAAAACGGCCACCCACCTCGCCGAACGGGTGGTGGAGAAGCCTAGCCTTACACCGCAACATCCAAATATGGAGGATCGAGATCAAATTGTTATTGAGTTTAAAAAAATACAATCTGATTTAGTTAATGCATTAATGATTGGTGCTACCATCGCGGCCCCTGGTGGAATTATGGAGAAAGTGGCAGTGGGGGTAGCCGGTAGTCTATCAGGCGATGATTCTGAGACGGATGGTTATCCAAAAATTGGTGATTATATTAAATACAGAACATATCCCGATGATCCTATAACAGAATTAGGTAAAATCGGAAATGATACTAGTTTTGGGGATGTATGCCCTCAATTATGTAGAGAATGTCCTTATACTACTACATTATCAGAACCAGACGCATTACAATCTAAAATTGTAGATTATAAGGATACATTCTTAAGTAAAGATTGGTTAATAGGTACTGGTATTACAACAGCTATTGCCGATTTTACTAATATTAAAAATAAAAGTACTCTTAATTTATTAAATTCAGATAATAATGATATTACGAAATCTTTACCAATCTATAAAAATCCTAATATTTGTGTATCTGATGATTTTAGATTAGCTGGTCCAGAATTAGTTACAGGAGCAACACAATGGAATACAGGGATGAACTATAGTAATTATTGTTGTCCAAATCCAGCGGGGAGTGAGCCTTGTCCTAATTTTAAAGAAAATAATTACTATTTAGATGGATCTGATCGCGAAACAGAACCATCTTATAATGAAGAACGCATATCAACACATTCATGTTATAATAAAGGTTATAGTTATTTTCCGAATCGTAAAATAACTTCAAGTGGTATAGAGTGTGGTCCGAAAGATGGAACATCACCATATAAAACATACACATATGATATTGATAATGCACAATTAGACGAACAGAATCCAATAACGGAACCTGATCCAGTTGATGGAAAATATACATTTATTGATGCTAAAAGAAGTAATGCTAAAAGAAGTAATGAATCTGGTTATACAATAGATAGTTCAATTGATGAACAATTTAAAATACAAGGTAGTGATGATACTAGTCCTGGAAATTATTATGGAACAAGATTTACTTTAAATATTGAACAACCTTATAATAAAAATTATCAAGATTATGCGACTGGTTTTGATGATTATTTAAATGAATTAGAGATACAAGAACGCGATAGACCATATTATGGAGTATGTAAAAATGATTCAACAAAAGAAATAAGATTTGATAGAAAAAATAGAGAAGATTGTAATAGAAATGATGATGGATTTATATGGGAAACAGCAAAACCTAATTTTAATAAGATAAGTGATCAAAATATGAGTTTTTTACTTGATAGTATTGATAATATGCCATGCAATGAATTTAGATGTCTAGATCTTTTATCTGAAGGAAATTGTGTTTGTGATCAATCTCGTAAAAGTAGATATATTCAATATTTTTATGATAATGAATTTTGTCCATCTTATAATAATGAAGAAGCAAGTACTACAAAATTTAAAAATAAACCCAAAAAATTCTATAGATCAGCTAGTAAGGACAATACGAATCCATTATCATATTTAAATAAGGATCCTCCGGAAAAAAAAGATAATCTTTCTGATATATGTTGTGATAATATACCTTATTCTATGAATACAGCTTATATAGGTTGTGATGCTCAAGGTAATAATCCGTATTTTATTGACTATAAAATGAGTTTAGATAAAGATAATATGGGGGAAGCGATTCGTAAAGAAACACATTGGGCTGGTAGTGATTGGCATAATGCTGATCCAATTAATAAATTAGATGGTAAATTTAATTCAAGATTTAAATTAGATAAAGGTAATTATAAAAATATAGATGATTATGTACAAAACGATAACAATTATGAGCCTGAGAATTATGATATAGGAAGAAAAACTTATAGTCAATGTTATCCATATTATGTATTACCTAGTAAAGATTATAGAGATGTTTGGGGTGACGGGGCTAACGCAGCTATAGGAAACTGGATACATAATAGTGAATATAGTGATATAGAATATCCAAATTATGAAGCTATAATGAATGATCCAACGGATAGACCAGGTAAAATTGGAGAATCTCATCCATTTACACCAACTTCATATAATAAATGTGTTTTTCCTGATCCTCAATTACATATTGAAACAATTGATTTTCATGATAAAAGGTTTGATTGGTATACAAATGAATCAGAACCACCTTCAAATAATGGGGAACCATGCTTTGGTAATAAGTATACAGTTATTCCTCAAGAAGATATTTGGAATGATAATAAATTATGTATAAATTACACAGATAATAAAGATTGTAATTCAATGACTGATAGTAAGGATAGGTTACGTTTTTATCATTGGAGTGGGACAGAAGAAGATATTGTTCCCGAACCAGAAAATTTAATTGGTGATAATGAATATATTAATATAAAATGTCCAATAGATTGGGAGCCGAAAATAGAATTTGATAGACAGCAAATAACAACTATAGCACATGGTTTAAGATCATATGATACTGTTCACTTGGGGGATAATAAGGGACCGGCCACTCCGGCCGGCGGGACAGCAGCGGACGACCCTTTCGACGCGGCGGAGAGGGCACAAGATAAGGCAGGAGGACGAACAGCGAAAACTGTTAGAGATGAACAGAGGAATGCTCACGGTTATAACCATAGAAAAGAATTTCTATATAAAGTTAGATGTATTCCTAAAAATTGTAGGGAAGATAGTCCTACAGATGAACCTGATTGGATACCCAAATGTTTAGAAAATAGAAGATTTCCATACTATAAACCAGGATATCGTAAAAAGAAACCAGGGGATCCCGATGATTACGCAGGAGAATGTATTTATGAGCATGCGGAGGAAGAGGCAGTACTTAGAGCCATAAATCCGCTGTCGGCTTCGGATCCGTCGGGCGGATCAACACCGCCGCCAGCCTCAGGGGAGGGGGGAGAACCATCATTCTTGGGATTGGGGGTTGTTATTTTCCTTTTGGTAAGTGTGTTGATTGGCTTGTTGTGGCCCCGAAAGAAAAAAAAGGTGAACCAAGTCGACCCACCCATAAGGGGTTCGGAAGGTTAAAATTATTTTTTTTCAAGTTTTCTTATTTTCTTTTTTAATTTTTTATTTTCGTTTTGAAGGTTATCTCTTTCTGATTTCATAAGTAAATATTGTTTCCTCCAATTTTCAGATTTAGGAGATAAATTTTTTTTCTTATTATTGAATGGTCTTTCTTTAGTTTCTACTTTTGAATAAGCACCACCAGTTTGTTTAAATCTTTGTTCAAACTTTAGCATTTATAATAAAGATTATATTATTTATATGAGTATTTATAAACGTAAATTTATAGCTTCATCAAAATTATTTTGGGGTTTTACAAAAGAATATGATATAAGATTGTATGATAATTTAGAACAAATTATTAAAGACTTTCAAGGTTCATTAATAAATTTATTAAGAAATAATAATTTACAAGTATTGAAAGAAGAATGTAAAAAATGTAATTTTCATTGTCATACACATTTAAATTTCGAAGAAATACTTATCAATCAAGATAATAGAGATATTTATTTATGTGATGGTTGTTAATAATAATCTTTACATTTTTTTTTGACATTTTTAGGAGCTTTAAATCCTCTGTTTGAATATATAGATGCCATACAGATAGGATATTCTAAATTTTTCTTAGCTTTTTTAGTTTTTTTCATTTTCTTAATACATTTGCAATAGTTGATAAAAAGCGAATGATCCAATTGTTGATTTTGCTTTTTAGTTAATCTTTTTTTTTGTTGTCTTTTTTGAATATAACTTTCATATTTAGCTTTAGAGAGAAGTCTGCTTCTTTTTAAAGATTTTTTCTTTTTTAATGTTTTAGACATTTAAGAAATCAATAGTATAGCAAATATTAAAAAATAAATGAATTAAAATACTAAAAAATTTAAAAGAAATTTTAAATTTAAATCTAAAAAAAAGTAAATGGGACATAATAAAATAAAATGGAATATTTCTTTAGAAAAAGGAATTGAAATCGCCCATAAAACAATAATAGAAATATTAAGAGAAAATAAAAATCCAACCTCTCTAAATGAACTTGTTTTTTTAGTAAATAATAGAACAAAGGTTTATAAAATTAATAATGATAAAAAGAATAATTGTTTTATAAAATATTTACGAGTGAATCATGGGGGCATTGTAAAATTCTTAGATACATATTGTATTTACGGATTAATTTATAATAATAATAATATAAGTGTTAAGTTGCTAGAAGATCTTCTAGAAGATGAATATAAACCAATCAAAAATATTACAAAAGATAGTGATTGGATATTTATATAAAGTATTTGTATAATAAAAAAAAATAAATTCTATACTAGTAAATAATGTTAGAAGTTAGTAATGTTTTATTAAAATCTTTAGCAATTTATTTATTCGTTTGTTATGGACTTTATCATATTAAACATCCAATGATGTTTAATGAAGATGGATCTTTTAAAGAGTTAGGTTTAAATGATGATCAAACACTTTTACCTTTTTGGATTGCTACAACATTAGTTGGTATTGGTAGTTATTATTTATTATTAATTCAAGAGGGTAATTATATTAATGATTAATTTGACAAACAATCATCAAATTGTTCATCGTCATTTAATTCTCGAATAATATTGAGAAGGTCTTCTACTTGATTGGTTAATTTTTTATTTTTTCTTTGTGCTAATTCATAATTAGCTTTTAATTTAATAATAGTTTCATTTGCTTCATCTAATTCTTTATAATATTTTCGGTAATTTTTAATAAAATCTTTATGGGTTTTAGATTTTTTATGTTGATTAAACATGGTGTTTCCAATAAATACTGCCCCAGCTTTACATCGACATTCATATCTTATACAATTTCTTTCATATTTTTTATAGGGTGATTTATCAATGTATTGATCAGTATTTTCATCAAAGAACGGTTTATAAATATCAGTTTCAATTTGAGTTAGTTGATTCATTCAATTATTTCAAATGTTACTTATTTGTTAGTTTATCAAATTTAAAATATTTGATTTAAATTAATGCAAGATAAAAAACCAAAACTAGTTGATTATAATTTAATAAATTTTCCCAAAAAACAAATCTCAAATATTCAAAAGAAAATATTAAAAACAGACAATACAAAACTATATGTTAATATTGCTATGGTAATTATTTTATTCATTGGATTGTATCTTCTATACTATCGAATGAAACATAAAATACAAGTCATTGAAGAAAATAATGCCAATATCTTATTTATGAGTGAATATATTAATCAAAGTATAGATGCGATATATAATCCTATATTACCCGATGATGATCTAGAAGAATTAAATCAGCCAGCCTTAAATCAGCCAGCCTTAAATCAGCCAGCCTTAAATCAATCAGCCTTAAATCAGCCAGCCTTAAATCAGCCGGCCTTAAATCAGCCGGCCTTAAATCAGACACCCTTAAATCAAACTATGCCCGCTAGTAAAAATTTAAATCTTTAAACTTGAATATCTAAACCTTTAATATTTAAAAAAATTAATATTATAAATTATTAAGATGGAAGCACCTTCACCCGCGCCTATAAATAATGATATAGTAGTTGAAGCTACACACGTTCATAAAGAACATTACTATAGAGTTAGAATAAGGGAAAATATATGTAAAATAAAGATTACAAATGAGGAAGGTAATATATATTATATAGAATTAACGCCTGATAGTAATTTTTGGGAAGAAAATAAGAAATATTTTCAAGATAATTTTTCTAAATTCAGTGATATTATTAATGAAACATTAATTGTAGAAAAAGGTGATATTAAACATAAAATTATTAAAGAAGATTTTGAAGAGATTATATTAAATATTATTTATGAAGGAATATTTGGCTTTAAAATAAGCATCGAAATACCTCGAAAAAGAGACCGTATTGACCTTTTAAATAATGAAGTCCAAGATATAATGAAACAAAATGAAGAAAAAGATAAAATTATCAAGGATTTAGATAAAAGAGTAGATTATTTAGAAAGATTAATTCAAATGAATCTTGACAGAGGTCAATTGATCCAGATGGATCCTTCATAGATTCGATAAATGGACTACTAAGATTTAATCATACTTTTTTTTATCAATATTAATAATATAATGGATAAAGAATATAGTAAACATTTGGATATCTATTTCAAAGAAAAGTCGTTATTTATGAGTGGTAAAAAGAAATACAAAAAATGTTCTAATTGTCCTTCAGAAAAAGTTTTTATTGAGAAAGATAATAAATTATTATATAATTGTGGATCAAGTTCAGGTGAGTGTGGTGATCAACTAAGTATTATTCTACCAGAATATATTGAATATAATAAAGAAAAGGAAAGACTTACCAATATTATTCATGGTTCATTTAATTTTGATGATAAAAAGAATCCTTTAAAAGAGTATAATTTAAAAAACGCGGCCAAATTTATGAATTTAACAGGATTGAAAGAATTACAAGAAACACAAGAGAAAGAAATAAGGGAAGCAACTGAAAAATTGGATAATTTAAATTCTTTGTATTTAAAGGAAAATGAGTTAACAAAACGAAATGAAGAGATACAATTAATTCATAAAATTAAAACGACGAATCTAATCAAAAAAAGAAATATATTGTATGAATTAAATCAACGGACAACTACTGACGAAAGAAAAATAGAATTAAGGAAAGAATATGCCAAGATAATTTATGAAAATAATAAAATCATTTATCCTTTAATTGAATATTTAGAAGAATCCTTAACATATATCCTTCCGATTAAAAAATATGAAATTAAAGTATCCAATGATGAACTAGAAGAAGATATAAAAGAAAGAGGGAAAAAACAAACAGAAATAGAAGATACCGCAGAAAGCCTAATTTTGATTGAAATTGTACTTCAATTTTTTAAGGAAAACAATGGTATCCTTAAAAAGAAAGACTACGCTAAAATAAAAGGAGAATATAAAACTAAATGGGGTTCGCGATTATTTACTTCATTAAGATATTTACCCGGTGAAAAAAATAAAAACCCTTGGAAAAAGAAAGAACAAGAAAAATATGGACCAATTATTGAGGAAGCCGGTAAAGGAGCACTTGTTATTAAAATGACAAAGAAATGGAAAGAATATCTAAATATAGAAGATAAAGATACAAAAGATACAAAAGAAACAGATAGTTATCTGAATAATAAAGGATATGAATTATGTAAAGAATTGGCAGAAATAAAAATTCCTCAACAAAAAATAGATGAGAAACGTAAACTAATCTATAATGAAATTGTTAAAGAAGTTGGAGAAGAAATAACAGGAAATAATTATAAAAAACTTTTTAAAGATAAAGAAATGAAATTAATGTTCGATTTATATGATAAAAACTTCTTTAATCATAAATTATCGGATTTAGCAAAAGAATCTGACTGTCAATGGATTATTTGTTGGAATAATCGTTGTACTAAATCGGCAGGATTACAGCGATGT
>CEQP01154500.1_pt1 | contig 16489 bp, 4 predicted proteins | sample 356291 | NCBI WGS metagenome assembly CEQP01 (sample SAMEA2621221, study PRJEB7988) | marine metagenome | isolation source: saline water (ENVO:00002010), including | reverse complement strand
CTTGTTGACAAGATTTGTAGTAGAAAAATTAAAATAATAGGATTTTACTATGTCTGAACTTGGTCGAGGTGCATATGAAGGAACAGGAGAAGGATCTAAATTCCCTCCTGAAGGAACGATACTTGAAGAAAGAACACATCCCCATACTGGAGAAGTAAAACAAAAGATTGCTAATGGCGATGGTACGTATCGGTGGCAAGTTATTAAAGAAGGAAGAAGGCCCAAAGGCGATTCAGACGATAGTGGTGATGGTGCAAGCCGTACAGATAAAAGTAATACTACCTATGTTAGTAGTGGTTTTGATGAGGGTCGTGAAGGAAGAGGGCCAAAGCCACCAGAAGTTGTTAACCAACGTGTTATAACTGCTCAAGATGGTAAAGATTATATCTTTGATGTATACGATGATGGTAGTGCAAAAAACACTGGAATACGTGCTGATTTAGGAGCGAATAGCGTTAGAGAAGATCAAGATCCATATGTAGAGCCTAACGCTGAGTTTCAAACAGCCACAGCAGGAATAGGCTCCGCAGAAATAGATCCTTCACGTACACAAGAAGTAGACATAGGAGATCAAAAGTGGGAGATAGAATATTATACAACTGGACAAGAAGCTAACCGTCGAGTAATAGGCCCAAGCTCAGAAGCTGTGCGTCGTGGTGACAAAAGTAGGCGTACTGCATATAATCAATTGCTTCCACAGGCACAAACAGGACAGTTAAATCTTACAGAAATAGAGTCTCTTTTAAAATATAATTCAATTACACAAGAAGATTATAATAATTTAATACAAATAAATACTGACAATATAGAAAGAGAAGAAAGTAAGGGTGAAGATAAGGAACCTAAACTTATTCGTGAAGAAGTAGATCTTGATGAAGATGGGGTACGATGGTGGTTTAAAGTATACGATGACGGCTCTAGCGTAAAGGATAGACTATTTGAAGAAGGTGATGAATTTGATGGTGGAGATGAAGATGGAGAAGGTGATGAAGGTGATGAAGCTGAAGTTCAAAGACCAACCGAATCTGAAAAAGAGCTTACTCTAAATGCAATTTCTTTTGCCTCAAGCAGAGGCGAATGGGATAATCAGCTATATCAAAGTTATGTAGATGACGAATACATATCAGAAGCCGATTTTGATCATTATAAAAACATAGCTATAGCCCAAGGATGGGAAGATCCTTTAGGTGAGGATGATGGTGGAGAAGGTGATGTAGATGGTGGTGTAGATGGAGGTGAGCCTACGGTAGAAGAACGTACTCAGCCTTGGATTGACCAAATTAAAAAAGATTTTGCAGATTTTGGTGAGCTAAGATTAGACATGAACCAACTTTACGAAGATGATATAGAAGTTTATGCGAAGATTTTTGGCTCTAATGGTTGGTATAACTCAGAAGATGGAAGACAATATCAAAATCTGGGCAGTAGTGATGATGGTGGCACTACCCCTCCTTCTGCAGAACCTGCACCTAAAACAGTTTTGCCTGAATTTGAATCAGATGAGGTAGATTTTTTTACTGACTTAATAGAGTATGACGATGTTCAGGATCAAGTAGGAAAAACTGAAGACTTTGAAGGTTTACAAGACGAATTAAAAGATAGGCAAGAAGATGTTGGAGTTGGTGAAGATGTATTTGATGAGGAAGAATTACCCGAAGAAGAAACGCCCCCTGAAGAAGAAGCTCCTCCTGAAGAAGAGGCTCCTGATGAAGAAGTGCCTCCTCCTGCTGAAGTAAGAGATCCTCTTGGCACTTTAGTAATGCCTGATGGCACAGAAGCAGACTTAGATAATTTTATTACAGATTTTGTAAATCTATTAGAAACTACAGACATAGATTCTGCTGACGACATTCAAGCTTTACTTGGTTCTATAGAGGGCGTTTATGAAGATTATGGTATAGAAGCAGAGGCTCTTGTTAATATAGAAGGAGCCGCTAAGATTATTGATAAATATATGGATCCAATTTTAGATCAAGCTTTAAACTACACTTTAAACTTGTTTGAAGATGAGGATGATTCTGAATTTTATGGAAGAAAAAGTAGAAGTGGAATTGAAGATACTATAGAAAGAATTTATGGGTCTTTAGAAATTGACAGAGAAGAACGATTAGAAAAAAGAAATGCTTTAGCAAACAAACTTTATGATCAAGCCGCTGAAAAACTTGCAAGAGCTTCTCTTTTAGAGGGTGGAGGAATGGCTTCTTCTGGGGCTTGGGAAAGACAGTTTGAAGAATTAGAATCAAATAGAGTTAATAAGCTTTTAGATATAGCAAATGAAGAAGATCAGTGGTGGTATGAACAAACTAAAGAAGTAGCTAAGATGCATGAAAATCTTCTTACAGTTATTTCTGCCGAAGAACAAACAAGACAAAAAACAAGACTAGAGACTACAGATCAAATTTTAGATTTTTTTAGCACCTTAGAAGAATTGCGTCTTTCTGAAAGACAAGTAACAGTTGCTGAAGATAGCTTGTCGCTTGAAGAATACAGAGCAAAAGTAGACGAAAAAATTAGAACTGCCGAGTTGTCAGGAACTCTTGACGGTGAAGATACAGTTATTCTTAGAGAGTTGATGTCTAGAACAGAACTAGAGAACAGAAGGTTAGAGCTAGACACTATAATAGCTGATGAAGAAATAGATATTAATAAAAGAGTTATGGCTTTAAAAGAATTAACTGATTTAAAAGCTATAGCTTTAGAAGCTCGTAAGATGAACTTAGAAGAAATGTTAGGCTTAGCAGGTCTTAAACTTGAAGAGCGTAGATTACGCTTAGAAGAGTTTTTAGGACAGTCAGGGATTGCTCTGCAAGAACAAGAGCATCTTTTAAAGATGATGTTGGGTAAGGGTGATTTAGCAATTAGAAGAGATCAAATGGAATTAGAAGAAAGACGATTAGATAGTTCTAGTTGGATAGAAAAACAAAGACTTTTATTAGAACAACAAGCTCAAGACATAGAGTCAGGGGCTATTGATAGAAAGTATGCATTAGAAGAAGATCGCTTAAGTTGGGAAATGCACGTTGAAAGCAATAGGGTTTTGTTGGAAATTAATGCTCAAAACATAGACCAACAAAGAGTAGATTTATCTAGTAGGCAAATAGATATACAGGACAAAGAACTTGTTTTACGAGAAAAAGAAATAGACTTACGAAATGCAATAGATGAAGGCCGATTAGACAATGAAAAAAATCGGGTAGAGATTGAAGAGAGAAGAGCAGAGATAGAGGCAGATAGAGCAGAGTTAGACAACTTAAGGCTACAATATGATGAAAGGCGTGATAACGCAGATAGAAGTCTTGGCTTTGCTAGGTTAAATCAAGAAGGCGAAGCTTTAGACTTAGAAGAAAAAAGATACTTACTTGATCAAACTGTTAAGATGAGGCAGTTAGATCTACAGTCTAAGCAAATGGCTTTTGAAGAAATTATGTTTAACCAAGAAATGGATCTTGCTGATAGAAAGCTTGCTTTAGATGAACTTGTAGCTAAGACACAATTAGATGACGCTGATAAAGATCGTGCAGTTCAATGGTTTTTAGCTAATGCTAAAGTAAGGCAAGATGATAAGTCTTTAGAATTACAAGAACAAGATCTTACAAACAGAGAAGAAGAAAGATTTATTAATGCTACAGGAATGTATACAGACCCTGACGGTAACATTAGACCTACATACAAATCTCAGTTAGAAGAAGATGCCAATAGATTACGTGAGATGGGTTTAGAAGCAGAAGCCGATAGGCTTGAACTTGAAACTAGACAATTTGATGAATATACATTACAGCTTTTGGAATTAGAAAGATCAGAATATCAGATGGCTAGGTATGAGCTTGAAGAGAGACTTACTTTAGAAAAGAAAAGATTAAATCACGACATTAAACAAGCTTTAAATAGTGGTAAAATTGATTTAATAATGGCTCATGCTCGTAGGGATGAAGTTGAAAACAACAAAGAAAATGATGCGGCTACTTTAGCGGCTAATATAGAACAAAGAGCATTAGATAGGTCAGCCGACTTAAGAAGACATGAAGATACTCTTAACTTTGAAAAGTTTAAATTCCAAGATTACGTAGCCCGTGAAGATCAACAGTGGGCAGATGAGATGGCAAACATTGCCGAGGAATTAGGAATTGAAAAAAGAAAATTAGAAATGTTAGAGTTCAGGGCTAATCAAGATGCTCTTATGGGCAGAGATGATTATGAAGGTGCTGTATTATCTTGGGCAGAAACATTTGGTGTTCCTCCTGCACAAGTTGCAGATGCTTTAGCCAGAGCAAGAGAACGCACTCAACAGGTTATGAATCAATATGCAAACGACAACAACTTAAGCGATTTACAATTACAACAAGTAAGAGATGAAAAAATTAAGTGGGATAAAAATGAAGCAAGGCGTGATGATCTTTTTGCTATGGTTGACAATGAAGAATTTGATTGGGGCAACGAAGAGCATCAAGCACAATTTGTTGCATTGATGCAAATTATTACAGGGCAAGGATCAAGCTTTGGCGGTGGTGGTGGCCGTGGCGGTGGCGGTGGCGGTGGTGGCCCTGTTGATTTTGCTTTTGATTTGGGAGGAGAACTTGTAAGTGCGTGGGTTATGGATAAGTATGGGCCTGATGGTAAAAAAAAAAGTAGTTTAGATCCTGATCCCAGTGACAGCGTAGAAAAAGCGGCATCTAAATTAGCACTTGTTAAAAAGGTTGGCGGTTGGGTAAAAAACGAAGTAAGTAATTTCTTTACTAATCCTTTAGGCAAGCTTTCAGCACATGATAAGGCTTCACTACGGCCACACGAACTCAAAGCTTTAGAATACGGGAATTGGGGAGTAGGAGGATCATTAGCTGTTTTTGCTATAGGTGCGTATGGTATTAAAAAAACTGCTCAGTATTTAAGTGACAGGAAACGAAAACATTTAAATGATGCAGGTATGATTATACCTAGAGGTTATGCAAGAAATCTTTGGGTAAATAATGAAGGTGAATTGTTTGATAAAGAAAATTTTCCAGAAGAATTAAAATATCGTAATTTTGATGAAAAAGATTCTATAGATAGAGATGGTGGCCCTGCGTATATAAATTGGGAAACAAGTATGGTTTATTATACTACAATGAGTCCAAAACAAAATGCTGAATCTCAAGACATAGGCGAAACAGATATTGGGTATTATTATTCTGAATCTATTGAAGATATGAGTGCAAGAACTGGAAGACTTTACTTTGAAATGAATCAATTTTTAGATCAACCTTCTGATTTTAATGACCTTGAGGCAGGGCCAATGTATGAAAACTATGAAGATATGGCTTTTGATTTTGGTTTAAATCCAAATCCAGAAAATGAATGGGATCATGTTGTTATGATGCAAGATGGTGTTTTGTTTACAGGCACTAAACAAAAAAATGGCAACTGGAAAAATAGTAAATTTGTTGAATGGGAAGATGTTAAGTCTCACAGTCGTTTGATGCAAACAACTATTGGAGACTTAAGTCTTTCTGGGAGCGATTATGAAGAACCAGATTACTCTGAAAGAGGAACTGGTAGCATAGAAGATCCAGACGATCCAAGGTATATCCCTAATAATTTAGATAAAAACTCTTGGTTAAAACTTGCTGACTTTGGGCCAGAACAAAACTCAGCATATTGGAGACACTATAGTGCTTCAGATAAAACAGGGCCAGATAAGCATAGAGATGCTTTCCAAGGGGTCTTAGATGATTATGCAAGCGGAGTTTTTGGTGACAGAGAAGCTGACAATCCTCAGTATAATGATCCAATGTCAGACGAAGAAGATTACGAGTATGATGCTATGTCTGTCTATGGTGGAACTGCAAGAAAATAAAGGAAAAATATAATGGGAATTTTTAACAAAATGGCAAGGGGTTTCACTAGAGGATTTGCTAGGGGAATGGATGAGTGGAGACAAGACAGACGAGCAGAGCAAAGACAGCTTCGTAATCTAGAACTGTCAGAAGCTTTTAGTAGACGAGCAGAAGAAAGACGAGCTAGGATAGAAGTAGGACAAGAAGCGTTTCAGGCAGGTGACTATGAGGGTGCAGAAGATATTCTTGTAGATGATACTGGATTGTTTTCTGAAGATGACTTTGGGCAAAGGGTTGAAACTGCTAATAAAAGATTAGTTGATAGTTCTGATAGCACTATTGGTTTTTTAACTAGTTCTTTAGATGATATTAAAGGTAAAAAAAATAGATATGATTTAGCAGGAGGAACATATAAAGAAGCTGATTTTAAAGAAGTTGATGCTTATGGAAAAGAATTAAGAAGACATAAAAAAGTATTGCAAAACAGTATTGAGTATTATGGGGATGATTCAGATGATGGAATGTATGCACAAGATGCTGTTGCCAGAATAGATGAGTCTTTAGAAAAACTTAAAAAAATTAAGGTAGAGCAAGAAAGTGCAGGACAAACTGCTCAAACAACATTGCTTTTGTTTAAACAACAGGGAGACTATTCGGGGTTAGACGATTGGATTAGCACTGGCAAAGGCATGGTTGATAATAAATTTATAGATGCAAACAATTGGACTATATTTAAAAGTATGCATGTTAGTAAGTTTATAAATGATCCTAATATAACCTTTGAAGAAAAAAACAGAAGATTTTTAAAACAAAAAAAACATTTAACTCCTTCTCAAGTAGACAACATTCAAAACAGATTAGATAATGATAGGGTTATAGTTGATAGGGGAGTAACCGAAACAATAATAAATGACAACATTAAAGATCCAACCAATACAACTGCTGATTTTTTTAAATATCAAAACCAAACATTAGAGCTTATAAATAAAGACCCAGATAATGATGTATTAGCACAAAGATTAAGAACAACACAAAATTTAATTGTAACATCAAGCAATTCAATTACTGAAAGTAGGATGATTGCTTTTAGAGAAGCACTTAATAAAAAAATGGATTTTTTGCAACGTGCTAGAATTGATAGCGATGAAGTTGATTATAAGACGGCACAAGCTACTGCTCTTCCTGTTGTCTCTACAACTAAACCAGATACCAGTGCTTTAGGAAAAGCGACAACTCAACTTAAAATGTCTATTGGGTCTGTTTCAGAACAATATGCTAGTATGGCAGAAGAAGCTTTGTCTATGATGCCTGAATGGTCTGATGAAATATCTAGATACAGGCTTCAAGCTCAGGCTATGAACAATTTTCAAACAGATGCCCCTGAAGCGTTAGCAAACATAGCATCAGCTAGATTGTTTAGACAGTTAAATACTGGACAAATTAACTTAGAACAATTTCAAAACGAACTTGACGGCTTTGGTAGTTATGGAGATTACATGACAGTTGAAGAAATCTCTTTAATGAAACAAAGCATTAACACTTTTAAAGAGGATTATCCAAACCAATGGAAAGAAGCTACTGACAATCAAGCTCCTGATGTTCTTGGTAGTACTGTGACATATTATGGTGTTGAGTTTAGTCAAGATAAGGATCAAGCTGAAAAGAATTTTGCACAAAATATTATTAATACAGCCAGAACTAAAATTAGGTCAAGAGAATATTGGCCTGAAATTGCAAATGAATTATCAAGGCATTTAGTTTTAGAAAACAATACGGGGACTATAAGTGCAAGTCTTGCAGAAAGAACATTAAATGCTGTATGGAATTGGAAAAGTGGGCTTGTTCCTGAATATGAAAGAAGTGCATTTACAGAAGAAGAAGATTCTATAGAAGTTCCCTTAATGGATTTAACTCCACTAAACTTAGAAGAAGAAGATGATGATGATGAGAATGTTGTTGGAGGTGCTATAGGAGGATCTAATAATACGATGTTTGGAGACGGAGGATTTAATCTACCATGAATTTTACTACAAACTTTGAAAGAGCACCTTCTCTAAAATCTAAAAGAAGATCATTTGGAGAAAGCTCAGATGTTAGAAACTCAGACGTTGCTAATTATCCTACTTTTAAAAAAGCTACGAATAGATTTGTTGAAGAATCTTCTGCGGTAGATGACAGTGTTTTTATAGACCACCTTGAAAATAATAGTTCTTTTAAAAGAGGTTTAGGTCAGCGTTCTGATATAAACATAATTGATAGTTGGAGGTATCCTGAACTGCCTTTAGGGACAGAACAAAAAGAACGTGGTTCTTATCTTTCAGATAAAAGAGCCAGAACGGAGGGCGTTAATTACGATGCTTATTTTAATGCTTACGGTTTAAATGATATTTACCAAGAAGAAATAGAAGAGCATGATGAGAGTTGGGGGATCATGGATGGCTTGACTCCTGCTTTTGATATGCTTCAAATAGGAGGATATCAATCAGCTAACATAACAGAAGCATTAGCTGACTATGCAACTACTGGAGAGTTTGATTGGCAAGGAACTTTTGTTGCAGGAGGAGCGGAATTAACTAATTCTCTGACGTTTAATGTATCAAGAAAAGCTTTTGATGGAATAAATAAAAACGTAAAAAGACATACTTTTGAAGACATATTAGCAGGGACAGGAAGGCATGGTAAGACAGATCTTTCAGAATGGTATGCAGGGACTCGTTTACAAGAAGGTGGATTTACTGGTGCCATAAAAGAATACTTAGACGAAGAGTATGGAATCCCAGAGACTCTTACTCATTTAGTTATTAACTCTAATCCTATAGGTCAGATTGTTTCAGCCGTAGATGACATGTCTCCTCAATGGAAACTAGCAATAGATGGCATGATATTAGACGTTGCTCTTGATCCTTTTACCTATACGGGATACGGAACAGTAATTAATGCATATAAATTTGGTATTAAAGCTATAGACAAAGGGTTAGCATTTGCTAGTCAAGCTGATACGGCTTCTGATTTTATAGCAAAGTCTGCTGTAGGAGAAGAGTTTGTTAGAAAGTTTAGGCCAGACGGACTAATTAAAAGAATACATGAAAGTGATGATTTTGCACAAAACTATGTAGATGGCTACAATGAAGTAATGAAGATAATAAACAAAGACTCTGCTGATATTACTCTTGATGAGTTTCGTGAAGGAGCACATAAATTTCTTCATAGACAAACACAAATGGAAATTGATGTAGCTTCCCAAAAAGAAAAGTTAAGAGAAAACATTTTGGGAATTGCTAACAACATGACAGCAGGAGAACGTAGGTTGGTTGGTCTTTATTTAGATCAAGGGGTAGGAGAAGGGACACGGTTATATCAAATAATAGACAACTTAAAAGTTGCCGATGAGGTTAAAACTAATTTAAAAGAAGGTGCTGTAGAGTTTAAAGAAATTTTTGAAAAAGTATTTAAAGATGAAGTTGATGTTAATTTATTATCCAAAGCTCAGTTTAGAGAAAACTACATGGCAGGATTAGAGCCTGTAGGAGATTGGGCAAATAACGTCTTTAATAAACTTATTCAATTAAGATTTGGAGATGACGTAGTTAAAACTACAAAGTCTGAAGATCCTACTATCCTTAATAAAGTTAAAGAAGCTTCAAGGGATATAGTTCAGACAAGAGGAAAGTTTGGATTCCTGAAACATTCCCTTCCTAAGATGTATAAAAATACAGCAGAAAGAGTTCATAATGCTGTTGCTACAGAGTTAGACATAGCTGTTGTTGCATCTAGACGTGGGTCAGAATCTATTAAAAAAGTTATGACACAAAAACTTTTAGATACTACTGTCTATGATCATAGGATATCAATTCCTGTAGATTTTAATGTGGCTAATGCTTCTGATGAAGCAGGTAAAGCTATTCAACAAACCTTGCATGATCATGGATTTAAAATTTGGGAAGCTCCTACTTTAAGTCTTCATAAGGGTAGGCTTAAAGGGGCTAACATGGAGCAGGTGTATTTTGCTATGCCCGCACCATACGTTGATAACCTTAATGATATGACAAGATTTTTTGATGGATCTGATCCCACAGGTTGGCAACAGATAAAAAAATCATACGATAAAGTGCAGGGAATTTGGAAGTCTTATGCTCTTATGAGTCCGGGCTATCATGCTAGAAATGTCTATAGTAACATCTTTAACAATTGGATTGCAGGAGTAGACGATCCTACTTATTACGCTGAAGCTTTCCTTTTGCAGGTAGAAGATACGGCTAACATATCAAATACTAAAGTCAGGTCTATAGTAGAAAAAACTTTAGGTGGTAGAAAGAGTATAGACAATTATACTTTTATACAAGCAGATGGAACTAAGATAAATGGAAGACAGCTTAAAGAGGAATACACTCGTAATGGAGTAGATTCAGGAGGAATGATCTTTAACGAGTCTGATATGGGAGTAGCACAAGACTTGTTAACTACGTTTGAGATGTCAGGAAGACCCTCTTATACTGAAATAGCAAAAGGTTTAGATGATTGGGGAAATGCTTCTCAAAGAATAGAAAATCAAATTTCTGTAATTCGACAATCTGTTTTAGATGCAGGGGCTGAAGTAGATGAGAAACAGATAGAAGATACTGCCAGACTTTATGATGTTGTGGCTAGAGCTTGGGCTTGGAAAAACGTATCAACTCCAGAAGCTTTCTATTCAAATTACATTAATCAAATAAGAGCCGCTTCTATAGATGAAGCAGTTCCTATGTCTGACAATTTATTAATGAATGTGTTTAATCAAGAACATAGCATTCCTGCATGGTTTATTGGTAAAGATAGAAACAATTTACCTATGCTAACGATTCCTGAAAATTTAATAAACCCTGAAAACTTTAGAAAAAACATTGGAAAGTCAGTAATAGTATATAATGATGGAGTTCCTTCAGATCTTTTTCATGGCTCAAAGCTTATGAAAGAACTTATTGAAGGTTCAGAAGACCGTGGACTTGGAGAACTTAGATCTAGATGGGGGTTGGTTGGCCCTGCTTTTTATACAACAGAAGATGTATTAGGGTCTACTATTAGACAGCCAATAATAAGAATAAAAGGTAATGGTGTTCATGTAGATTATCCTTCTGAAGGTTACACTCAATTAGCCACGTTTTTGTCTGGAGGCTCAGAAGTAACTCAAAGCTATGTAGCAAAAACATATTCTTTTATAGGTCTTGATAGAAGATCTTTAGAAGGATTTAGTGATGACCACGGACAACTGTTTACACAATACAATGCTTTTAATGAGATTCTTACAGGGCAAGGAAAATTGGATTTGCATCACACAGCTACTCCATATGGATCTCAAGCCCGAAAAATAGTAGATCCTAAAATGGAACTTATGGAGAATGTTGGTTCTTTTCAAACATGGAATATTGAAGGGCATCTTTTTAATGCTCAATCTTTATCTTTCAGAGCAGTAAATAATTTATTAAACAGCCCTAATACTTCTCCAGAATTAAGAAAGCTATTAAAAGAATATGGAGATGAGTATGCAAATCCTGATGCAATAATTGTTAATCAAACAACGGGAGAAGTTACAAACAAAGCTAGACAAAAATTAGATATAGCAGATGACATACATGAGTATTTGATGGAGAAACATGGCAAAGTTTTGGGAGAAGAAAATTCTCCAAGCGACATTTTTGACTATGAAGATCTTACTCCGCAAATGTGGGAAAGAGATACAGGCAACACAATGGAATGGTTGCGTAAGAAACTTGGCTTAGAAAAAGAAGAGGTAGAAGCTATACAAGAAACAGTTAATTTGCCACTTTCAAATGTTAACCGACAAATTGAGACTCTTGATCCAGAAGGTATGTCTAAAAGAGAAGCGATATCTAGACGGGGTAAAGCTGTAAGAGCTTTGGAAGGTCGCATCCCTTATGACGATGCTATCCCTAAAGGTAGTGAGTGGTCATTAAAAATGTTTGACAATGACGATGAAGCTATGGAAGTAATAAACCTTCTTTCTATAAGTAGGTCAGCTAGGTTTATGGAAGAAATAAATTTTATGAACTCAACAATGGATACTGGAGCAGACAAGGCAGGGGTGTTAGTAGGTCATGGTAAAATGGAAAATCCTTATGTAATGGATTATATAAAACCAGAGTATAGAGTAAATCCATATGCAGGAGAAGCTACAGCAGGAAAAAATGTTACCAAAGAATTTTTAGAAAAACGAGAAGCCCTTGGAAAAGATGCTAAGTATGATGAAGTAGAAGTAAATATGTTAGACAAACAACAGGTTACACAGTTTGAAGAAAGGCTATTAGGTCACGTAGCAGAAGATTATGTAAGTAGTATAAGAGGAACTTTTTCAGCATTAGAAAATAATAACTATGAGTATTTAGATCTTGAAGAACTTTACACTACATTACAAGTTTTGTCAAAAGAAAACAAATGGCTTTATAATGGCAGACTAAAAAGAAGACATATTATAAACGATCATAACATAAACAAACAAAGAGCAGACTTAGACGATGTTGAAGAATCTCTTGATGATGCTATGGAGTTTGCAAGTGATCCAGATGTTATTTCAGAATTAGATACAAACGTAGTGCAATCTATATCTTATGCTAATAATCCTGTTTATCATAGAGTTGTTTATGACAAGTTGATAAAGAAAGCTGAACAATCATATCGTTCAAAAATAACGAAACAACCTATTGAAGGAAGAACTCTTAGTGGTAATATACAGGTTGAAAAAATATTTGATGATATCAGACCTGACCAGTATGACGTTGACCCTGCAAAGCTTTTTAATAAAGAACAACTACAACAATACAATGAGTTAATGGGTAAGCCTGTTGATCAAACATTATCATTGATGGCTTTAAGTGATGCTAAGGTTATAGCTGACGACATAAAGATGGATGACTTACAGATGTCGTGGTTGAGAGAAAATCATCCTGAAATGAAAGCAATGCTTAATGAGATAGATGAAGTCTATATTAACAAAGCAGATTATAGAGCTAAAGGTAAAGATCCTATTGACAGTGTTTCTGAGAATTGGTGGATAGGAAGGAACCCTTTGCTTGATGCTAGTATGGACAATTATAAAATAGTAAAATCTCCTTTAGGCACAGAATATAAACAGATTGTAACACCTACTACTAATTGGGATATTTTAATAAAGCAGTTTTCTGAATTAGAAAATAATGTTATGAATATTATTGATGATGCAACTGCTTTGGATTTTAGGGTAGACAATAACATAACACAAAAAGCTTTTGATGAAATGGGTATTATTTGGCCTCACGAAAATGGAGCAATTAAAGGATTAAAAGGTTATGAGGATAATACTTTTGGAAAGTTTAATACTAAAGATGGACATAGTAGTATATTAAACAACAGCCTTAAGGGAGGGGATGGCTATGTAGAGGGGCCAAGAAGAAGAGCACCTTTGATTGTTAAAAACAAAGAAGGAGTTGATTCTATAACAGCCTATGAACAATGGCAAGAACTTCCTTACTTGCATCAAGAGTTTTATCCTTCTTCTAAAGGGTATACTAAAGGTCTTCAGTATAACCATCAAGGGTTAAAGTTATCAGAATACGGTGCTCTCCGCATGGTTAATCGTTATTGGCAACCTGAATTTTTAAGGCAAGCAGACGAATTAGATGCAAATAAAATAGAAGCAATTTATTTAAAGAAAGGTTTAATTCCAGACTCAGGCTTTAATAGAAATCCACACACCTTTTATGAAAAAGAAATGGAATTTGATATAGTTGAAAACATTACACCTATGGCCGTGGGTGGAAAAACAGATGAAGTTGTAGGTTATAAAAACTTACTCTGGGCTTTAAGTCAAAAAGGAGGAGGAACAGGAGGGCAGGTTTGGGCTAATGCCATGTTAAGCAAGATGGGATTTGATGGGATTACTCATACAGGTGGACTACCTACAGGAGGCTCTCCTTCGATGCATCAGGTGTGGGCTTTCTTTAACAGTAAAAACTTTAAAGCTAAAAGAAATAATGGTTTATGGAGGTTTGGTGATCCTGAGTCAGGTGCGTTTGATCAGATGAGAACACGTTATGGAGAACCTGTTGTTGCAGGTCAAATACAGTTTCTTAATGATGGGCCACAAAGTCCTGCTAATATATTGTTAACAGGAGAAGGAGATTCTTCCACTCTTATCCATGAGTTGGGTCACTTAGTGCGTAGAAATTTATTAGATGATGCCGACAAAGACATTATACAAAGATGGATAGTAGGAGATAAGCAATATGAAAAGCTTTATGATGATGCATTAGAACGGGCAAAGGCTTGGTTTGAGGAATCAGAAGATGCTGACATTGAAGGGATAGCTACGGAGATTGTTGAAAAGCAAATTTGGAAAGGTGCTGACGGAAGAAAACATGAAGAAATGTTTGCGGATGCACTTCTACAGTTTATGGGTGAGGGTGTTAGCACTGGCCCTAAAGGTGTTAGCAATGCTATGCAAGGCACGTTTGATAGGATTAAAGAGAACTTAGGGTTACTCTATGATTTTTCTGAGGGTGGAGTAAATGGTATTAAACTAAATGATGATACTAAGAAGGTGTTAGGTAGGATAGTTGGTAGAGGGGCAGATGAATATCCAGAAGAGTTAGAGATGGCAAGAGCTACATTAGATGCTGACGTTGATGTTAGTGAAGGGTTCTTTAATAAATCATTTAGACTCTTAGGAGATAATCCTCTTACTAGAGCTAATAGACTTTTTGGAAAAACATTAGAAAACAATGCACGTATAGCTCACTACATAGCTATGAGAACTAAAGACGTTGGAACGCTTAGGAGTAATGGTTGGTTAAACAAGACTAAAGCAAATAGAAGTATGACAGAAGAAGAAGCTGTTGAGTCTGTTCACAGGTATTTGTTTGACTATGAAGATCTTACTCCGTTTGAGCGAGATGTAATGAAAACAATAATGCCTTTCTATACTTGGATGAGAAAGAATATACCATTACAATTCCAACAGATGGTGTTAAATCCTAATAGATATGCTAAGATACCTAAGTTTCAAGCTAACGTAGAAGCTGTAACTAAAGACTTTGAAGACGTTGAAGAGCCAGATTATTTTAGGTGGTCTACTAATATGAGAATACCTTTAATGTCTCAAGATGTTCCGTTTCAACGTGGAGGACAATCTGTTTACATGGGTTTAGATTTGCCTTTTGCTGATATAAATAGGTTAAATACTAAAGATATGATTTCTTCTATGAGTCCTTTTCTTAAGGGCATAGTAGAGTTGTATAACAATAAAGGATATAACTTTTTCTTAGATGCTTCTTTGCAGGAATATACAGATGAACCTGCCTCAATTGAAATTGGCGATACTAAAATTGACTTAGGAATAAACAGGAAAACTTTACATGCTATTAACACTTTCCTTCCACCAGTAGGCAAGGCAACAAGACTATTAAAAAGAACAGGTCAAGGAAGGCTTGGAGAACAGTTAGCCAATGAGCTTCTTGGTTTAGGTATTACAACTACAGATGTAGAGGCTGTTGAAAGAGCAAGGATATACAAAAGCAGAGAAGTAGGAAGAGCTTTAAAGAATCGTTTAGAAGAAAAGGCAAGACTTATGGGAGGCTTAGATCAGCTACCAGAAGCCGCTAAGAAGTTAGGTGGAAAATAGTTATTCCCAATTAGGAATGACAGTAGATAGCTTGTTCTTTATCTCATGGTATTTAGTTCCATCTACTACTCTAAGCTCTACGTCAGGGTAATACTTAGCCATTCGTTTTAGTTTGGTTATAGACTTTTGATCTAATCTTCCTTTAACCTCAACGAAGTGTGGCTCTTTGTTTAAAGACTCCCATACTTTAAAGTCAGGAAGGTAGCTCCTTACTCCACGTTTAATCTTAGGAAACCAAAACGTATTAGATTCGTATTCAAACCTTTGTATGTTTCCTTGATCAAGCATCCACATTAAGAACCTTGCGTAGTTAGCTTCCCATCCGCTTCTAAAGTAAAGACCTTTAGGATTCTCTGGCGTTCGTTTAAGAGAGTCTTTAATGTCTGGTCTATACCCTGCCATAACACCTCTGGCATTAGGCTTAATAGTCTCAGCATCTTGATTGATTCTATTGTTAGTTTCTTTTACTTGTTCTTTGCGTTTAATTTTTTTTCTTTGTTTATGTCTTTTTGTGTTTGCTTCTAACCAATCTTTTTCAGACCAACGTCCTTTCTTTTTCTTAGTTACTTTCCAATAAGGTTTTTTATTCATACAGATAACACCTTCATTTCATCTAATTGTATATAAGAGTTTTCTCTAAGAGCCTTGCCTCCATTGCAATTACTTTTAGTCTCTGTCTTTTTTGTATTAAAGTTTACTATGTAGTTACCGTTGTTGTCAGTTACTTTCCAGTAGACTATTGTGTTATCCTTGATAAGTTTAACGTAAAGAAGATAAGGAACGCCTATCAGACCGCTTAAAGCCCTGCCAGTATTGATCTTGTCGTAGCTTATTAGGTAGCTTCCATATCCTTTAAGTTCTTCTATAGACATCTCCCTGCTTTTAATCTCAGCAACAGCTACACAATCTTCTTTCCTAAAAAATATTCTATCTAAGTGAGTATCCTTACCGCCAAACTTTCTTTGCTCACACTTCATAGCCTCACATACTTTTAGTGCAACTTCATCTTCATTCTTCATATAGTGTTGTC
>CEQP01039053.1_pt1 | contig 16533 bp, 10 predicted proteins | sample 356291 | NCBI WGS metagenome assembly CEQP01 (sample SAMEA2621221, study PRJEB7988) | marine metagenome | isolation source: saline water (ENVO:00002010), including | reverse complement strand
GGCAATTATGTTACAGAAAACAATAAATGGTTAGGATATGTTTTACCAGATGCAACAGGCGGTTTTAGAATCGATGCTAAATTTAAAGGTTTGTCTATAGGCGCATTCTTTGATTTTCAAGTTGGTGGTCAATTTTATTCATTAACTAGACAATGGGGTATTTATTCAGGAATGACTTCAAATACCACAGGAAATAATGAATTGGGTAATCCAGTTAGAGATCCTGTTCTTACATCTGATGGAACTGAAGTAACTTGGGTTGATTATGACGATGCAGCATCAAACTCTGGAGGAGTTGTTCTTGAAGGTGTAGATGAAGAAGGTGCACCAGTAAAAGTATTACGTGATGCAGTTTCAGTCGCAGCAAACTCATATTATAAAAGAAGTGAAGAAAACTTATTAGATGCAAGTTACACTCGCTTTAGAGAATTTAGAGTTGGATATGACATTCCAACAAGCATTCTTGAAAGTTTACCATTATCTAATTTGAATTTATCAGTTTCTGTTAGAAATGTAGCTATGTTAAGTAGCGCCGAACCAGGAATAGATCCTACTACGGCCTCAAATGGACATGGTAGTGGCTATAGTTATTGGGAGGGCGGTGTTTTACCAAGCACTAGAACGGTCTCATTCAATATTAATGTAAAATTTTAGTTGGAAAGGATATTTTAATGAAAAATTTAATAAGTAAGTTTCTAATTTTATTTTTTTTAATAGTTGGATGTAGCGATGACTTTGGTGATATGAATGTTGATCCAAATAATCCTTCTACAGCTATTCCAGATCTTTTGTTAACACAGTCAATTACGCAAATGAGTGGAGTTGCAGGAGCAGTTACACCCGTTTTGTATGTTCAGTATATGTCTGAAACACAATACACGGAGGATTCAAGATATAATACGATCCAATTTGACTTTAATCCCTGGTATACTGGGCCATTAGCTGATTTACAATCGATTATTGATAGTGAAGATGCTACCGCTAATTATAAAGCAGCAGCTAAAATTCTTAAAGGTTACTATTTATCTATGATGACAGATAGATGGGGAATGATACCTTATTCTCAAGCATTAAAAGGTGGGGATAATTTTTCACCTGTTTATGATAGTCAAGAATCCATATATAAAGGCATAATTAGTGATATTGCTACAGCTGTAACTGAATTTGATGAAAACAGTTCTCTAAACGGTGATATACTTTTTAATGGCGTTACAAGTGATTGGCAAAAATTTGGTAATACTATTAGAATGATTATGGCTTTGAGACTTTCAGATGTTGATGAAGATTATGCATCAACCGAATTCTCAAATGCAGTTGATGCAGGTGTTATTGATTCAGACGTTATGTATTATCATTTAGCTGAGGATGCAAATGCATCTCCATGGTATGTAAGATTTATTACTAGAACGGATTATGCAATATCAAATACAATGGCTGATACTATGCAAGCTTTCAATGATGCTAGATTAACAGCATTTGCTGATCCGGCACCTGATTTGGATGATGGTGATGCTACAACTACTTTAGATGAAGTTGTTGGAATGACATATGGAATTTCAAATAATGAAGCTGGAGCAATAACTAATTCTGAAATTTCATTTCCAGGTGCATCGATAAGATCTCAAGATTCTCCATTACCTATATATACTATTGCTCAGGTACATTTTTCTATGGCAGAAGCAATAGAAAGAGGGTGGATTGCAGGAAATGCTCAAGAAGAGTACGAAAGTGGAATCACAGCCTCTTGGGACCAATGGGGAGTAGGTGAACCAGGTGAATATTTAAATCAAGAAGGAGTATCTTACTCGTCAGATAATTGGGATAAATTAATTGGATATCAAAAATGGATAGCTGCATTTCCGAGTGGTTATGAAGCATGGTCTGAATGGAGAAGATTAGATTATCCTGAATTGGAACCAGCTCCTGGAGCAGATCAAAATTTAAATATTCCTTTAAGACATGCTTATCCTACCTCTGAAACAGAATTGAATGCAACTAATTATGATAATGCTATTGCAACTCAAGGAGCAGATGATTTATATACCAAGATGTGGTGGGATACCAAATAACAAAACATATAATTTAAATTATTAAAAACCGGTATGATAAATACCGGTTTTTTTTTTATTAAATATTAAAAAAAAGTAAATTAGTATTATAATTCATTAATTAATTTTATGAAAAATCTTTACATATTATTCATTTTGATTTTTATTGGGTGTTCTAATAATCAAAAAACCTTTAATGAAAATGAAATTGATCAACTATTTAAGTCAAAAAATTTGGGTTTAGCTTATATCGAAGAAAGTAAACTTGAAGACGCAGTAGTTGAATTTGAAAAAATATTAACTATTAATCCAAACGAATCAATGGCATATGCAAATTTAGCATTAATTTATTTTCGTATGGGAGATTTGGATAAAGCAAAACTTTTAATAAAAAAATCAGAAAGTTTAAATGATAAAAATTCTGATATTAAATTAATTAATTCTGAAATACTACTTGCAGAAAATCAGAATCTTCAAGCTATTAAAATTTTGGAAAACACATTAATTGATTCGCCCAAAAATATTAGAGTTTTGTATAAACTTGCTGAAATTCATGGGTTGTTATATCAAATAAATAATAATCAGGATGATTTAATTGCTAGGTCAAAATATTTAAAAAAGATTGTTGATTTAGAATATGTTAATTTAGCGGTTTTGATACAATACATTGATTCAAACTTTAAAATTGGAAACCTTAAAAATGCAAAATATTATTTTGATAATTTATATCAGTTATTGCCTGAACTAAACAGTAGAGAAGAAAATCTTGTTTCAAAAATTTTTAATGAAATTTTTGATGAAAATGCTGAAAACGCATTGAGGTTTTATATTGGATTTTCAAATTTAATGAAAACAAAAAACAGATATCAAGCGGATCTTGATGAAATTAAATCTCAAGGTCTTACTCTAGTTGGGTTTCCAATCGAGGATTTTTTATCAAGCGATTTTACTTTCAATATTTCACAATCAAATAAAAATAATATTAATTTTGAAAGTTTAGATTCTCTTGATTTTAGTAATAGATTTGATGTAATTGATGATTTTTTTATTATAGATTTAAATCTTGATGGTGAAGATGAAATTTTTATAATTGGAGAGTTTGGAAATCAAATCAAATCAGAAATACTTTCTGTAAAAAACTTTAATGATACATCTATTATTTTTGAAGAAATAATTTCATCACAAATTAAATTTTTTGATTTCAAGGATCTAGATAATAATGGTTTTCTTGATTTAATTTTGATTTTACAAAATGAAACCCAAGTTTTTTATAATTCCGAATTAAACTTTTCTAAAAAATCCATAATCTCAAAAGGATTTAATACAAATAAAACTCTTTTTGGTGACTTTGATCATGATGGTGATTTGGATATGATGTTTTTAAACGATGGTATGAATGCTTTTTTAAGAAATAATTCTGACGGAACATTTACAGATAATTCTGATAAATTGAATATTAAACTAAAAGAGTTAAATAGTATCGACGGTGATATTTCAGATTTTGATAATGATGGCGATTTAGACATAGTGATAATTAATTCTAATGGATCAATCAATCTTTTATCAAATCAACGACATGGAAAGTTCCTTGATAAAGGGAAAAATATAAGCCTAGATTCCAGTTTAATTTTTATTCAATCTGAAGATTTAGATAATGATGGATTTTTTGATTTTGTAATTCAAGAAAAAAATAAAATTAAAATTTTTAAAAACTTAGGTAATTGGAATTTTACTAATTCTTATAATTTTCCATTTGAATCAGACAGAAAAAATACTGATATAATATCCATTTATGATTTTAATAATGATGCAAAACTTGAAATTTTAAATTTAAATGAAAATTCCATTTATAAATTACAATCAAGTGGAAATTATGAAATTGAAAACTTTTTAGATTTAAACCATCATAATTATAATATTTTCCAAGCATTAGATTTTGACTTAGATGGAAAAATTGATCTAGGAATTTTAAAAGATAATAAAATTGAAATTTTTAAAAACACATCTCAAAATCTAAATAAATTTGTTAATATTGAATTGACTGGACTCAGAGTTGGTAGTGGAAAAAATAATTATTTTGGTATAGGTTCAAAAATTGAAATTAAATCTGGCAAAACTTATCAAACAAAAATAGTCAAAAACATAAATACCCATTTTGGCCTAAATTCTGAAGATGTTGATGTGATGCGTATAGTTTGGACAAATGGATATCCGCAAAATGTTATTAATCCTGAAATAAACCAAGATGTTGTTGAGAAACAAGAACTAAAAGGATCTTGTCCCTATCTATATGCTTGGAATGGAAGCAAATTTGAATTTGTTAAAGATATTTTTTGGAGGAATGCTTTGGGTATGCCTCTTGGAATAATGTCTTCAGGAGATATGGCTTATGCGTTTCATCATTCTACTGATGAATACGTTAAAATACCAAGCAAATATCTGAAACCAAAAGATGAAAATTATCTTTTGAAGATTTCAATGGAGTTGTGGGAAACAGCTTACTATGATAATGTTAGGCTTCATGTTATAGATCATCCAAAAAATACTTTTATTTATGTTGATGAAAAGTTTCTACCCTACCCAAAACTAGAAAAAAAGATTTTTAGTTTTTCAGAAAAAAAATATCCTATTTCGGTATTTGATGGAGAAGGTAATGACTTAATAAAATATATTATTAAAAAAGATTATAATTTCATATCAAATCTAATACCTTCAAAATACCAGGGTACAACGAAACCACACGATTTAATCATTGATTTAGGTCAAATTAATAATCCAAATAATATTCAGTTATATTTACATGGTTGGTTATTTCCTACTGATGCATCATTGAATGTTAAAATAAGTCAAGAAAAAACGTTTTCAATAAAAAATCCTTCGATTGAAGTTTTGGATGATAATAATCAATGGATTACAATTGAAGAAAATATATTTTTTCCAAATGGAAAAGATAAAACCTGTATAATCGATCTTTCAAATAAATTTCTCACTGATATTTATAAAATTAAAATTAGTACTTCAATGGCTATTTACTGGGATGAGATTTTCTTTGCTGAAAATGATACAACCATAAAGATTGTAGAAACTATTATAAATCCAACAAAAACTGAACTTGAATATAGAGGTTATTCTAAAAAATATTTACAAAGCAATATTAAAGGCTTAGACTATCCATCCTTTTACGAAGTCGAAAAGTTGCCAAAATGGAGAGATTTGAAAGGGAATTATACTAAATATGGTGATGTAAACACCTTGATTACGCAGTCAGATAATAAATATGTTATTATGAATTCAGGTGATGTTATGACGATTAATTTTCCAGCAAACCAAGTTCCAAATTTAAAAAAAGATTGGACAAGAGATTATTTGCTTTACAGTGACGGTTGGCTTAAAGATGGCGACATGAATACTTTAACAGGTAACACATCAAACCCTATGCCTTTTCATGAAATGAAAGGATTTCCGGAAGATAGTTTAAACTATTTTTATTCAGATGAATTGATTGAATATAACAAGAATTTTAATTCAAGAATAGTTGATGACAAGAATTTTAGAAATTATATTAAACAAAATAATTAAAAATACTTATTTTCAATTGAATTTTTGATTTCTGTACAAATTTTATATTTTGATTTCCAATTCTCCCAAAAACAAGGTAAAACCCCAACAGCAGTTGAAGTAATAAATGCTTCATCCATTAAATTAATATCTTTAAACAAAATATTTTTTTTCGAAATTTCATAATTCAAACTTTTTGTAATTTCTAAAACGGTTTCTCTCATGATTCCTGGCAAAACACCAAGTTTTGTAGATGGAGTAAATACAGTTTTATCTTTAATAAAAAAGATGTTTCTAACAGCACATTCAGTTATTATTTGTTCCTTATTATAAAAAATAGGTTCAAAAAAACCATCTTTTGTTGCTTTTCTTTTAGCTAACATATTTCCTAAATAGTTTAATGATTTAATTTGTGGATGAAATCTTACAATAGGAAAAATTTCTTCAGAATAAAACTTTACTTTTACCGGGCTCATTGATGAGAAAACTACATTTCTAATTGAAATATAAATATTTAAATCACTATTAAAATCCCAGGGATCATCTTTAATATTTCCAATAGTAATTGTAATTCGAATTAATCCACTGTTAATTTTATTTTTTTCTATTATTTGCTGGAGTAGTGAAAGTATTTCTTCATAAGATTTATCGAAATCAATCTTAATATTTAATAAACCTTTAGATAATCTTTCATAATGTTTATCAGGTCTAAAAAGTTTTTTGTTTTGAAACCTTATAGTTTCAAAAAGCCCATAACCTCTTTGAAAACCTGCATCTTCATGTGGAATATTAGCATTTTTTTTTGATACCCATTTTCCGTTAATATAAAATATTTTTTTTGAATTCATTTATGCTTTTACTTTAATTAGATTCATAATTTATTCAATTTTAAGTTTTATTGCTTTTAATTTAATAAAGATAATATTTTCGTTTTTTGAAGAGCTTCTAACCACTCGTTTTTAGGTGTTGAACCCCAAGTTATTCCTCCACCAACAGGATATACTCCAATATTATTGTTTATTTTTAATGTTCTTATAGCAATATTCAAGTTAATATTACCTTTATTAGTTATATAACCCATAGATCCCGTATAAACACCTCTATTATAATTTTCTAAATAGTCAATAATTTCAACAGATTTTTGTTTAGGCGCACCTGTGATTGACCCACCTGGGAATAATGAAAAAATTATATCTGATTCATTGATTTTATTTTTTTTTAATTTTCCTGTAATTTTTGAGGTCATTTGATGAACTGTGGGAAATGATTGAATATTAAATAATGAATCAACTTTTATTGAATTTATCTCGCATATTTTTCCTAAATCATTTCGAATTAAATCAACTATCATTAAGTTTTCGGCTTTATCTTTTGTACTATTTTTTAATTCATTTAATAATTGATTATCAATCTTTTTATTTTTTGATCTTTTAATTGTTCCTTTCATCGGGTATGATTCAATAATGTTTTTATTGGTTTTTATGAAACTTTCAGGACTAAAAGATAGTATTGAGTAATCTTCTTTTTTTAAAAAGCAACCATATAAAGGTTTTACATTTTTTCTCAAACTCATATATATTTCGAATGAATCATCAAAAGTTTCATAGTAAAAGGGTTCGGTATAATTTATTTGATAACTATCGCCCATATATAAGTGGTTTTTAATTAATTTAATTTTTTCTTTATAATTGTTATAATTAATTAATCCATCTTTTAGTTTTAAAGTACATGGCTTGATAATTTTTTCTAAACTTGTAATATTATATGGAAACATTTTTTTTGGTTTACCAAACCACAATAATGGAAAAGATGAATCTATTTTTTTAAAATTTAAATTTGGGTAAATTAAGTTTTTAATATCATAAGAAATAAAACCAAAGGCAGATATGTATTCACCAGATTTTTTCCAAGAATTTAATATTTTCTGGAAGTTAATGATTGGATTGCCATCTAATTCTTTATTATTAATTACTGATGTTCCATTATGATTTATAATAAATTCTTCTTCAAATTCATATATAGCATATTTAGGAGAATATATATCATGATGGTCTATTAAAGCATCTGGATAACCTTTTTCGGAAATGAGTTTTGATAAATTATACATTTATATTCAAAATTATATTTAATTTTTAATTAAAAAATTTAAATCAATGATATTTAAAATCATATTATTCATCTTTTCTTTTAACTTTATAGCATTTTCACAGAATGTATTTTTTTCTGATCAAACAAAAGAACAAAATATAAACTTTAAACATTATAATGGTGAGACCGGGGAAAAATTTTATACTGAATCTGTTGGGGCAGGTTGTTGTGTTTTAGATTATAATAATGATGGTTATGTTGATATTTTCTTTGTTCAGGGTAATTCTCACAAATCAAAGATAGAATCAATGGAAACATCTAATATATTATTTCAAAATAATAATAAAGATTTCATAAATGTTACAGATGATGCAGGTTTAATAAATTATGACTATGGAATCGGCTGTGCAATAGCGGATTATAATAATGATGGTTTTGATGATATATTTGTAAGTAATTATGGTACAGATATTTTATATAAGAACTTAGGAAATGGAAAATTTAAAGATGTAACAGAAATATCTGGAATAAAAAATAATTTATGGTCTTCAAGCGCAACTTTTTTTGATTATGATAAAGATGGATTTTTAGATTTATATATTACTAATTATGTTGATTTTAACATAAATGAAAACCCTTGGTGTGGTGATGAAAAAAATAATAAAAGAAGATATTGCGATCCTGATGTTTTTGAGGGTTTACCGGATGTATTATATAAAAATAATGGTGATGGTACATTTTTAGATGTTTCAAATATTTCAAATATTTCTAAAAGTTCGGGTAAGGGTCTGGGAGTAGTCGCATCTGATTTCGATAATGATAACGATTTAGATATTTATGTTGCAAATGATAAAGTCATGAATCATATGTTCATTAATAATGGTGATGGTACATTTTTAGAAGAAGGCCTTTTTTTAGGTGTTGGTTTTAATGAAAATGGTAAAGCTGAAGCAGGTATGGGAGTAGATGTAGGTGATTATAATAGTGATGGTTGGTTTGACTTGTTTGTTACAAATTTTAGTGGTGAATCAAATACTTTATACAAAAATGAAAAAAATGGTTTTTTTTCTGACGTAACTTTTGCAACAGGACTAGGTCAACCAAGTTTAGATTTACTTAGTTGGGGTACAAAATTTATAGATTTAGATTTAGATGGTGACCTAGATATTTTTACTGTAAATGGTCACATAAATGAAAACGTAAAATATTTTAGCTCTAATTATTTCTATAAACAGCCAAAACAAATATTTATAAATCTAGGCGATGGAAAATTTGTAGATAATTCAAAAAAATATGGTCTTGTTATTGGAAAAAAAGAAGTAAGTAGAGGAGCAGCATTTGCTGATATAGATAATGATGGTGACTCTGATATTATTATCTCAAATAATAATAGCTTTGCAACTTTAATAATTAATGAAAATAAGAATAAAAATAATTGGATTGGATTAATATTAGAGGGTAAATCGATAAATAAAGATGCAATTGGAGCAAAAATTAAGGTTAATTCAGAAACAAAAAACCAATATTTCTTTGTTAACCCTGGTTCTAGTTATTTATCATCTAATGATAAAAGAGTTCAAATTGGTTTAGGGTTAGATTCAAAAATAAATTATATTGAGATTAACTGGTTAAATAATAAGGAGCCTGAAATTTTTATAAATTTTGATTTAAATAATTATTATAAACTAACTGAAGGAGGAAAAAAAGAAAAAATTCTTATTAAATAAAAAAATACAATGATAAGTCATATAGAAAAAAATAGATTTTCATCAAGGCTAACATTTTTAATTTCAGCTATTGGGGTTGCTGTTGGAACAGGAAATATTTGGAGATTTCCTCGCATTATGGCTTTAAATAGTGGTGAAAACGGTGCAGGAACATTTTTAATTCCTTGGATTATATTTTTATTTATTTGGAGTATTCCATTAATTATATCGGAGTATATTATTGGAAGAAAATTTAGAAATGGTACAATCAAATCTTATTATAATTTAGTCGGTAAAAATTTAGGTTGGATGGGTGGTTTTATTGGATTTGTAACTTTTATGATTTCATGTTATTACTCTGTAGTTATAGGCTGGTGCTTATATTATTTTGTATATTTTGTTTTCAACACACTCCCAAATCAAACATCAGAATCATGGCTTATTTGGAATAATTTTCAGTCAAGCTTTTTCCCGTTAATTTGCAATGCTGTCGTTATTATTTTAGGTGGTTTAATCATTTCTAAGGGCGTAATGTCTATTCAAAAAGTAAATAAAATTATAATTCCAATTTTATTTTTTATTTTATTAATCTGTTTTATAAGATCTTTAACATTACCAAATTCTATGACTGGAATAAAATTTTTCTTTTCGATTGATTTTGAAGAATTATTAAAACCGAAATTATGGTTAGATGCTTTAACTCAGAATGCATGGGATACAGGAGCAGGTTGGGGATTATTCTTAACTTATGCGATTTATATTAAATATAAATTTGGAATTGTAAAAAATGCTTTTATTACTGCTATTGGAAATAATTTAATATCTTTAATAGCTGGAATTATGATTTTTAGTACAGTTTTTTCGATTTTAATTATAAATGGTCAAACTCAAGATTTTATAATTGATACTTTGAGAGATGATGGACCAGCTTCAACAGGTTTAACTTTTATTTGGATACCGCAACTATTTAATGAGATTTCATTAGGAAGATATTTATCAGTTATATTTTTTTTAGGTCTATTAATTGCAGGTATTTCATCATTTATATCAATGATTGAATTAAGTTGTAAAAACTTGATTGATTTAGGCGTGAATAGAAAAAAAAGTATAATTTTTATTTGCAGTGGAATATTTTTATTAAGTGTTCCATCTGCTTATAGTTCAAGTTTTTTTTCAAATCAGGACTTTGTTTGGGGAATTGGTCTTATTATTTCTGGAATAATCATTGCATTTGGGGTAATTAAATTTAGCCCAGATAAACTAATGTTAGAACAAATTGAAAATAATAAATTTGATTGGAATTTAAATTTAAAATGGAAATTTATTATAAAATATATTGTACCGATATTAGGAATTATGTTAGTTTGTTGGTGGTTATTTTTATCTTTATCAATTTATGAAAAAGAACATTGGTATAATCCATTTTATTCATATAGTTTTATGACATGTATTATGCAATGGTTAATAGTGATTTTAATATTAAAACTTTGTAATAAAAATTTTAGAAGAAAATTTCAAATCTAAAATACATTTAATAAATTAATGAAAAATTGGGAAACGATAGACAAGTATTTAATCAAGAGTTTTTCTTTTAAGAAATATTTAGATGGAATTTCTTTTGTTGATGAGGTTGCTTTAATATCTGAAAAAAACAATCACCATCCAGAAATAGAAATTTTATGGTGTAAAGTTATTATTAAATTAACATCTCATGATGCTGGAAAAATTACTGAAAGAGATATTAAATTATCAAATGATATAGACAAACTTTTTAATCAAGGAATTACAAGTGAAAGAAAATAAAATAAATAAAATATCAATTATTGGTGCTGGAAGATTAGGCTTTTCAATTGCAAAAGGTTTAATTAAATCAAAACAATATCAACCCTCAGATATAATTTTAAATAGAAGAAATGTTGAATTATTAAAAGAATCAAATTCTTTTGGTTTTCAAATTGAAGCGAACCAACAATCAGCTATTGAAAAATCAGATTTAATTATTCTTTCTATTGGACCAAAAGACTTAAAATCATTTTTTAAAGATAATTCTATAGAAATTAATTCTTCTCAAGTTCTTGCTTCAACAATAGCTGGAGTAAGTATTGATGATATCGAAAAGGAATACTTAATTGCAAATAAAAGTATTGAATTTTCTATTTTTAGAGTAATGCCCAATATAGCTGTGGAACTTTGTGAATCAATGACTTGTTTATCCATGAAAAATAGTTCTGATAATAATGATTATCAACGTGATTTGATGAATAGAAAGAACGTTTTAAATATTTTTTCAAAACTAGGAATGGTAAAAGTTATTGAAGAAGAATTGATTGGAGCTGCAACAGCTTTATGTGGTTCAGGTCTAGCATTTTTCTTAAGATCAATAAGAGCAGCTGCACATGGTGGAACAGAAATTGGATTTCATGCTGATGAAGCTTTGGCATTAGCTGCGCAAACAGCAAAAGGTGCGGCATCATTAGTAAATGATTCAAATGATCATCCGGAATTGCAAATTGATAAAGTTACAACTCCAAAGGGAATCACAATATCTGGTCTAAATGAAATGGATCATAGTGGATTTAGTTCAGCAATGATTCATGCCATAGTTAAATCGGCAGAAAAATTAAATAAAATCAAGTAATATCATCCAGTAGTTTGCATTGAGGCAGCAATAGCGTTGATGCTAGCAAAAATGGATTTTTGAATTTCCTTTTCTTTGTTTCCATTTTTCCATCTATTCAAAAGTTCAATCTGAATTAAATTGATTAAATCAGCTATTGGGTTTCTAAACTTTATAGAATTTTCAATTACTGGACTTCTTTGAAGCAATGATTTATTTTTTGTTATAAGTTTGTACATCTCTATACATAAATTAAACTCATCTTGAATTATATTGTGAAACTCTTTATTATTTGTTAAATCAGTGTAAAGTTTAGATATTGGTAGTTGAGCTCTTGCCATTTCAAAAGACATTTTATTTAATAAGTGTTGAAAAATAGCTGACTTTTTATACAGGTTTATCAAAACTTCAATATCTTTTTTTTGATTTGATATTTCATATAGAGATGATCCAAGTCCAAACCAACCGGGAATATTATATCTGGTTTGAATCCATGAAAAAACCCATGGAATTGCTCTTAAATCATTAAAACTCTCAAGTGTAGATCTGGATGCAGGACGAGATGCAATTGGAAGCCTACTAATATGTTTAATTGGAGAAACATTTATGAAAAAATCCCAACATTCATTAGAAAATATTTTATTTTTATAAACTTCTTCTGATGAACGAGCAATTTTTGAAAGTAAACTAATTTCATCTTTTTTACTGATATTAGACTTTGAAATAAGACCTTTGAGTACCGCATTTACAATTTGTTCCAAATGTCTTTTTGCGATTTCACCTGATCCATATCTATAAGAAATAACCTCTCCTTGTTCTGTCATTCTTATTGTTCCGTTTTGACATTCTTTAGGTAAGCTTAAAATAGCAAGTTTTGTTTTTCCACCACCTCTACTTACTGAGCCTCCTCTTCCATGAAAAAGCCTATGGTTAATATTTTTTTCATTAAATAACTTTGCAATTTTTTCTTGGCTTTCATTTAATGCCCATGTCGCCATGCCCATTCCACCATCTTTATTACTATCAGAATATCCTAACATCACCTCTTGAAAATTATTCCTGCTAATAAGGTATTTACTATAAACATTATCGTTAATTAGTTCCATCAATAGATTTGGAGCATTATATAAATCATCGATTGTTTCATAAAGAGGAACAACATCTATATAAGAAATTAATCTATTATTTTTTATTAATATTACATCAAATAATTTTAGCAAAAATAAAACCTCTAAAATATCTGATTTTGTATGTGTCATACTTATTATATATGACGAAATGCATGAAGAATCTTTTCTTAACTCGCTTTTTATTGTTTTAAATGTTTCTAAAAGTTGTATGGTTTCTTTTGAAAATTTATGAGATGAGATTTTATCAATATTAATCTTTGAATTAAAGAATTGATCACATAAAATTTTGGATTTATTTATTTCATCAATTTTAGAGTAATTATTAATTATATTAAAACTAGAAAAAATTTCATCAATTGCTTTTTCATGATTATTTGAATGTTGACGAATGTCTAAACTCATAAGTATAAAGCCAAAAGTTTTTGATCTTATAATTAAATCATTAAGTGGTCCGTTTTTATATAAAATAGAAAAGTTTTGTTTTTTAAGAGTCTCATAAATAACATTTAAATCTTCCTGAAACTCTAATGCAGAGTAAGATAATTCATTTTTATTATTTTTAATATCTGAAATAAGAACATCAATTTTAAATTGAATGCAGTTTATTTTTAATCTGATTGGTTCAAATTTTAATCGTTCAACAATATGATTTGAAATTTTAATTTTTTTCAAATCATTTTTTATTGATTTAAATAAATCAATATTTTTCTCAGATTTTCTGATTTTTAAACTTAAGTCCCTATAAACTTCAGTCAATGAATTTTTATATTTTTCGAGAATGGTAATTTTTTGTATGCTTATTGCATTTTGAGTAATTTCATTTGTAACATTTGGGTTTCCATCTCTATCTCCACCAACCCAAGTTCTAAACTTTATAAAATCTTTTGTTTTTAGTTCATAATCATAATATAATTTCATAGAGTTAGAAAGATCTTTATGTAATTCTGGTATTGCATTCCACAATGATCGAGTACAATGATAAATTGTATTTTTTATCTCATCACTCACAGTAACTCTTGTAGTCCTTAAGTCGTCTGTTAACAATAACATAGTTAAAGATCTTTTTATTTTTTCATTTAAATATTCTTTTTTATTTTTACTTATTTCAGTAAACAATAATTTTTCTATGTCTAAAGTTAAAGCTTGCTGTTTGTCAAGTAATGACTGTCGCCTTGCTTCTGTTGGGTGAGCAGTAAAAGTTGGAATGATATTAATTTTATCGATGTAATTAAGGGTTTGATTTAAAGATATATTTGATTCTTTATACAATTTTATTGATTCTTGTATTGAATCAGATAAAGGTTTTTTAACGTTTGAATTATCACTTCTTTTTTTATTTATTGAATTAATTTCTTGTAACTCAGCTTGGTTAAGCAAGTGAAAGAAGGTACTAAAAAACTTTAATGAAAAATCTATTTGATCAATTGACCATTTTTTAAACAATGTTTGAATTTTATTATAGTTATATTTAAAATTTGATTTAATTATTACATTGAAAAGACTATTTCTTAATATTTGATATTCTTTTATATTATTTTCACTATAAATCTCATCTAAAATTGTAGCTATATATATAACTCTTTTAGTTAATGATTTAGTTAATAATTGTTCTGCTGAAAACTTAATTAAATTTTTTAAATTGTTTCTCATGATTAGAAATTTGTTAGAAGAAAATTTTTAAAATTTTCATAGCTTGGATTCATTGAAATTGATTTTTTTTTCTTTTTATATAGAGACTTTATTGAAGAAGGAAGTTTAATTTTTTCTTCAATAATAGGCTCTATAATGTTTTTAAATTTTAATGGATGTGCAGTAGCTAAATAAATAACAGGTGAGTTTTTCCATTTTTTATTTTCAATGTTAGCTAAACCAACTGCTGTATGTGGACAAACTGTATAATTATAATCTTTTTTAATTTTTTTTATCATTTTAATTGTTTTTGCATCATTTACACTAGTAGATTTTAAATCCTTTTTTATATTATTTAAATTAAAATTATATAAAAATTTTATACGCTCGAGGTTACTTGGGTCTCCTACATCCATCGCATTAGATATAGTTTTAATTGTTGATTCAATTTTAAAATTTCCATTTTTTAAATATCTAACTAGAGAGTCATTTGAATTTGTGGTTGCTAAAAATCCTTTAATTTTGACTCCGCTAAGTTTTGCTAAAATACCTCCAGTTAAGTTTCCCAAATTACCACTAGGCACACAAAAAGTAGGTTCTCCTAAATTTTCTAATTTTTTTTTTGCCCAAACATAATATGTAATTTGAGGTATAAGTCTACCAATATTTATTGAATTAGCTGATGTAAGATTTATGTTATTTCTTAATTTCTTGTCAGAAAAAGCCATTTTGACTAATTTTTGACAGTCATCAAATGTACCATTTACTTCAATAGATTTTACATTTTTTTGAACCCTGGTTAATTGTAGCTCTTGAATTTCAGTTACTCTTTTAGAAGGATACAAAATTACAACATTTATTCCCTCAACCCCTGAAAAACCATTTGCAACAGCACCACCAGTATCACCAGAGGTAGCAACTAAAATTGTTAATTTATTTTGATTTAAAATGGAGAAAGATCTAGCTAAAAACCTAGCTGCAAAATCCTTAAAAGCTAGAGTTGGACCATGAAATAATTCTAAAATATAAACTTTATCATCAATTTTTTTTAAAGGAACTTTAAAATTAAATGATTCTTCACATATTTTCTCTAGTTCATTATGATTAATATTTTCTTTTACAAAAGGATATATAATTTCTTTAGCTAAATCATGATAAGTAACATAATTTTTTTTTAGAGTATAACTTGGAATTTTATTAGGAACAAAAAGACTACCATCTTGTGCTAAACCTTGAAATAAAGCATCAGAAAAACTAACTAATTCATTATTATTTAATATGCTTCTATATTTCAAAATTTAAACTATTTTAGGAGGTGAATTTTGTACATTTGAAATGTAACCAATTGAATCAATTCCAATTTTTTTAAATTCATCAATTATTATTGCTTTAATTTTTTTTGATGCATCCATATTATTTGTGAGTGCAAATATCGCAGGCCCTGAACCAGAAATACCACATCCAATAATCTCTTCATCTTTTAAGTGATATTGAATTTTTTCATAACCTGGAATTAATTTTCCTCTTACTGGTTCAGCAAAAAGGTCTACCATAGAACGTTTCATTAATTCATAATTTTCTTGATAAAGTGCAATTGTAAAACCAGCAAGATTTCCAGCTTGTTCAACTGCAGATTTTAAAGGAACTTTTTTTGGAAGCATATTTCTTGCATCATAAGTATTGATTGAAAAATCGGGTAGAACAACAACGCATATTAATTTTTTTGGAATTGGAAGATTTAGAATTTCAAGTGGTTG